>Ga0157358_1000455_pt1 | contig 16842 bp, 17 predicted proteins | sample AttcapACBM2_FD_111484 | JGI IMG/M metagenome (GOLD analysis project Ga0157358, IMG submission 111484) | Fungus gardens microbial communities from leaf cutter ant in Botucatu, State of São Paulo, Brazil - Atta capiguara ACBM2 | ecosystem: Host-associated > Fungi > Mycelium > Unclassified ... | reverse complement strand
TTTTTCATCGGAGGAAGAGGTGGCAATGACTTTGGCTCCCATTGCTTTAGCTATCTGCAGGGCAGCAATTGACACGCCACCGGTCCCCTGAACCAGCACTGTTTCTCCTGCTTTAAGGTGTCCTTCTGTGACAAGCGCGCGCCAGGCCGTCAGGGCTGAAGTGGTAATGGTCGCAGCTTCTGTATGGCTCCATCCCTTCGGCGCGTGGGTAAAGGCATTTTCCGAACGCACAACGTATTCACTGGCCATGCCGTCAATACCGTCGCCTGGCGTATGTGCAAACCCGCCCGCAGCCGGCGTGGGCTTACCGGCAAGCCAGACAGGGAAAAAGGTGGAGACGACGTTATCGCCCACTTTAAACGCTTCAACGCCTTCTCCCACTTCTTCTACTGTCCCCGCACCATCTGACAGTAAAATCCGGCCGTCTTCAGTTGGAAACTGTCCGGTTGCCACAATCAAATCATGATAATTCAGGGAGCTGGCTTTAATAGCCACCCTAATCTCACCTCTGCCAGGCCTGCCCGGATCGGCGATATCGGTTACGGTAATATTTTCCAGCCCGCCGGGCGCTTTGAGCGTTACTGCTTTCATGATGAGTCTCCTGTAGTCGCTATGCTTATGTTTGACCCACCTAAGCATAGGGACACTTTGATGAACACGGTCTTTTTTCTCGATGGGGCTCAGCATGGGATGGGGGTAATCGCCGCGTTATAAAACCCTGAAGTACTGATTTAGTACAGATTCCTTGCTGAGCTTACTGGCAGGGTGACCCTGACCTAAAATCCTGCTCCATTCAGAAACAGAATTCCGGGATGATAAATGCTCCCCTGAACTGAGGTTGTGCTGATGAAAAAGTCACGATTCACCGAAGAGCAGATTGTCTTTGCTCTCAAGCAGGCTGAGCTGGGTACGTCCGTGCCGGATGTCTGCCGCAAGCTGGGCATCTCTGACGCCACTTTTTACACGTAGCGGAAAAAGTACGGCGGGATTTCCCCTTCTGAACTTAAACATATGCGCCAGCTGGAAGAGGAAACCTGCGGCTGAAAAAGCTGGTTGCCGATCTGAGCCTTGACAAGGGCATGCTGCAGGACGTGCTGGCAAAACGGGCAGGCGTGGCAGGAATAGCATTGTGCTCGGGAAAATAGAAGCACCTGGTTAGTGGCGGTTAAGACAGGTATCATCAGAATATTGGACGGTATAAAATGAATTTTATAACAAAATCTATATTAAATATCACCCTTGATTATATCCCGGTTTTATTGGTGATGGTGGCGGGAGCGTTATACGCAGTTTATTTCCCTAATTATTGGGGAAGGCTGTTGCTAATTACTATTGTAGCTGTGTTTATATTGAGCGTTAAAGTGTTCAACAAAATACAGTTTGAGTCTAAGCGAAAATAGTCCGGACGAGTGAAGTTACAGCTGTCTTTTTTGATAAACCTTTCTCATCTTCAACGCCGTAGAGCCTTTACCTGTCTGTCCGTGTATGCACCACGAAAAAGCCAGCCACTGCGGGCAAAGAAAGGTCGGATTGAGCGGGAAATGTCTGCGAAGCTGCGTACTAATCGATATCTGAAAGCCAGCGGTAATGACAGCTCGGCGCTGGTCGAATTTACCAGGAAAGTGCAGCGGATTGCCGGAGTTCATCAGTTTGGACTTAAAGACGAGCCAGCGCGAAATCGTGCCGAAATTCAGTACCCGCAGCGTCAGTTGTTAGGTTTTGAAAAGAGCGATTTAACAAGCATCGAAACAATGATAATTAATGTTTTAATCGACCAGTAAAATCGCTGAATGTTTGGGAAAGTCAGTGATACGCCGAAGCTATTTCGGTGTAAGTTCGTTAAGTTTAAAACTTCGTGACCACAGTCGTTTGGTCGCTACTTTATCTTCTGGTTGCGCAGTAATGACGGTGACGCTGTATTCTTTATCGGGGGTAAACTCATATTCAACCGGAATGCACTGTCCAGCTAGTACTATGAATGAAGGGTTATTGAAATTGTCCTGTTTCCATACTTCCTGCATCTGGCCGTTATTGTCTCTGGCTGACAATGACAGTGTAAGCAATTTTGCATGCCCTCCTTTTAACGTAGAGTCATTACTTACAGAAATGCATGGCTGGTTGTTTTTAAGAGTGGCATCAGCAACCCGGTAGGCGTTATTCTCCATCGTACAAGCAGTGAAAAAGGGTGAGATAAGTAAAAGGATTTTCCACTTCATTTCCATAAGCTCCTTTTGTCACGCGGGGATGCCAGAAGATATTGCAAAGTGTTTTGGTACTTTGATAATAAATCAGGGCCATATATCCCATTAAAACTGTTTATTTGCTTCCATGAATTATAACCCTCCGTTACCAGGGTGTAGTAATCGGCAACAATATTTGCCTTTTGTTCCATTCGATAATCAGCGAGAGTTTTTTCTTTAGGAAGCGAATAGTTGTAATCAACGTATTTGCTTATGAGCCCTCTTGTTCTGACACTCATGCCCATGAAATGTTGCCAAATATGCACAAACTCATGCATAAACCAGTTTTTATTTAAAGAGGTTTCAGAAGAAAAGTCTTCTTTAAAAATAGGTTCAGGCCAGTACATGTTGCCATTTGGAGTAACGGCTGTGCCCTCATTCTGAAGGTTGAAGGGAAAGTAGCTGCCTTTATAAACTCTGACATGTGGGTAATTGACGGTGTCACCAAAGATAGCGCGAGCCATCCTAATTTCCCCCGCAGTGAGTGTGCGGTAAGCGTCTTTTGCTGTTGCCATTTGGAACTCCTTTTCCAATTACTGTTAATGCCCCAGGCAATGTTATTTTTCTACACGCCGTAGTATGGCCTGTCAACAACCGTCTTTCATTGATACCAGGTTCACCTGGCAGCATTCTTCGTTGTATGAACACACTAGCAAACATTAACGAACTTGCCTGCGCTATCCGCAATATGGTACGCACCGGCATCATTGTCGAAACCGATCTTGATGCCGGTCGCTGCCGTGTGCAGACCGGCGGCATTATTACCGACTGGCTCCAGTGGCTGACCCAGCGCGCCGGTCGTTCCCGTACATGGTGGGCTCCCTCCGTCGGCGAGCAGGTGTTAATTCTGGCCGTGGGTGGCGAACTTGATACCGCGTTTGTGCTGCCCGGTATTTTTTCCGATGAGAATCCCGCCCCGTCTGCCTCGGGGGATGCCTGGCACGTTGCTTTCCCCGATGGCGCAGTCATTGAGTATGAACCAAAAACCAGCGCCCTGACCGTGAGCGGCATTAAAACCGCCGACGTCACCGCATCCCAGGCTAATGTTTTCGCGCTAACCACTGTCTATTCCACTAAAGCCCAGGCGATGCGGGCGGCTAAAGCAAAGTGGGACAAGCTACAGCGCGGCGTAGCAGAGTTTTTTATTAGCCTGGCGCTTGGCCGTGCAGATCTTTACCCTGAAACACCGGTCAGGGTCTCAGGCTTCAAGAGCATCATTGATGAGCAAGCATGGATAATTACCAAAGTGACACATGCGCTCAAGAGCAACGGATATACGACCGCGTTAGAGTTGGAGGTGAAGCTGTCCGACATTGAATATGAAGCCGGGGATGATGACGACGATTTAGAGGAGGATGAGGATTAAATATCCCCTGGATATTGAATAACCACTTCTCCGGGTTTTTAAGCTCTGATAATGTGTATGTGTCTATTCTAAAATTGTGAATATTTTCGCATCATTTATTCTCATTTTGTGAATTTATGGTGAGCTATGTTTCATTGTCCGAAGTGTCAGCATGCGGCATATGCCCGCACAAGCCGCTATCTTAGCGAGAATACTAAAGAGCGTTATCACCAATGCACAAACATTAATTGCAGCTGTACCTTTGTCACGATGGAATCAATCGAGCGCTATATAGTCACTCCTGGAAAAATCGACCCAGCGCCACCGCATCCAACCCCCACCGGACAGCGAAAGTTATGGATGTAAAATGAACCCGCCTCGTGCGGGTTTTTTGTTAGCCTTGTTGCAGCCGCTAAAAATCCATCGCCATTTCATCGCCACTTGAAAATGAGATAATAAAAAAGCCACTCTTTCGAGTGGCCTGATTGTATGATTTTAAAGCTAAAATTTGGTGGCCCCTACTGGACTTGAACCAGTGACCAAGCGATTATGAGTCGCGTGCTCTAACCAACTGAGCTAAGGGGCCTGTGGCGCAGGATTATAAAGTAACTTGCGGATGCAATCCAGCGGTCCCCCACTGTTTGTCTGTTTTTTAGGCATCAGGTTAAATTCAGGAAATGTTTGAATAACAAACTATTATCCTGCATGGACATCTGGCTGCCGTGCAGCATGCACTGGCCAGGATTATTTTTGGTCCATTAACCTGACTAATCTGTGCCTAGACCTTCTCCGGTAAAACGCCAATCCTCTGAAACTGAGGCTAGTCACCGGCCTGAATAAAAGGAGGATGGTAAATAGCAGTGCTCCAGTAACGACTACTGGCATGCTTCTCGGCCAGCCAGCCCTGCTTACGCAGCTGCCGGGCGATCAGTTTATTCATAATACCGTGTCCGGCCAGCAGGACGTTGCCCTGTGCTGATAACGCAATCAGCCTGGCAGCAGCCCGCTGCGCTCGCTGTTCCGCCTGTTGGTAGGACTCCACCGTGCCGGCATAGCCGCCCAGCCACATCAGGCGCAGGATCATAAGCCAGAAGGTGGGGGGAAGATGAGGAGAGGGCAGCCGTATTACAGGCAGTGAAACCTCACTGAATAGCGGATCGATAGCAGCCGCTTCCAGCCCCAGCTTCTCCAGCGAAGAGCGTGCGCGGGGCAACGGGCTGGTCACAATATATTCCGCCGTAGCGGCCACCTCACGGCATCTGTCTGGCGGCATATCCCCCACCCGCGACATATCGTAGGCCTCGCACCAGGCTTCCATAGCCAGCGCGGGCAAACGACCGCTTTGAGCATAATCGGGCTTACCGTGGCGCATCAGAATAATAGTCATGGTTTTCCTCAAAAGGTTACGCCAGAAACGACCAAACCCTGAAAAGTACAGGCCTGTCGATCCTCAACCTGTCATCAGGCTGTCATTCTTCACCGATAGAGTACAGCCGCTTATCGCTGCGTAAAAAACTTCTTAAGTAAACGCTGTGCATGATTTTTGGCAAAACAGCGGCCAGGTAAAATATAACGTAAATTAACTTTATGATTTAAAAGAAATTATATTATCTGCCCGTCTGATGAATGTGAAGTATAGCTAATTTGTTTTGCTCGGCGTCTTGATTTATCTACGCGCGTAGATACAATGGTGGCGCGTTGAAAATTCACGGTGGCGAGACTTGTCTGTCCAGTGAAGGTCAAATTTACTTTACGTTTTAAACGACTGATACCTTAAATCAGCGGACGGAAAGTAAACAAAACGAAGTCCAACACCAGGGAACCCGTTACTGACCTTTCATTATGGCTCAGCAAAAGCATGTCTTGACTGGCGGATTGCCCACGTAGCAGGTAGCCAGGGAAGGCGATTCAACCCTCCTCACATCAGGGAATTTTTCATGTTGACACAAAGCACCCGGCAGGACGCTGTTTCCGCAGCGGATGCGAGCCTCACCACGGCAGAAGGGCGTAAGGATTTCTGGCGGGCGACGTTCTCCTGCTGGCTCGGCACGGCAATGGAATATGCGGACTTTGCGCTTTACGGGCTGGCGGCCGGCATTATTTTCGGCGACGTATTTTTCCCCAATGCCACTCCGGCAACCGCTCTGCTGTCGAGCTTTGCCACCTGGTCGGTAGGCTTTATTGCCCGTCCCATCGGCGCGCTGTTTTTTGGCTGGCTGGGCGATCGCAAGGGCCGCAAGATCGTCATGGTCACCACCATCATTTTGATGGGCCTCTCTACCACCCTGATTGGACTGATCCCCGGCTACGCCACCATTGGCTTTTGGGCGCCGGTCTGTCTGGTTATTTTACGCTTTACTCAGGGGCTTGGTGCCGGTGCGGAACTCTCTGGCGGCACGGTGATGCTGGGAGAATACGCGCCAGCCAAAAAGCGCGGTCTGGTCTCCTCGATTATTGCGTTGGGATCAAACAGCGGCACGCTAATCGCTTCGCTGGTCTGGTTGGCGGTGGTGCAGATGGATCAGGAACAGTTACAGGCGTGGGGCTGGCGAGTGCCTTTTCTGTGCAGCTCGCTGATTGCGCTGCTGGCGCTGTGGATCCGACGCAACCTGAAAGAAACGCCGGTATTTGAACGTAAAAATGCGGAGATGCAGGCGGCGCGTGAAGGGCAATCCCCGTATCAGCCGGAAGTCGCTCGCCGTTTTTGGCCGCGCAGCCGTGCCTTCCTGGTGATGCTTGGCCTGCGAATCGGCGAAAACGGTCCATCCTATCTGGCACAGGGCTTTATGATTGGCTACGTGGTGAAGGTATTGGCGGTGGATAAATCCGTCGCGACCTCGGCGGTATTTATTGCCTCGCTGCTGGGCTTTCTAATTATCCCTCTTGCGGGGTGGCTCTCTGACCGGTTCGGTCGCCGTATTACCTACCGCTGGTTTTGCCTGCTGCTGATGCTCTACGCTTTTCCGGCTTTTATGCTGCTCGACTCCCGCGAACCGGCTGTTGTGATGGCGGTGATTGTCACCGGTATGGGGCTGGCCTCGCTGGGTATTTATGGCGTACAGGCGGCATGGGGCGTGGAGCTGTTTGGCGTGAAACACCGCTACACTAAAATGGCGACCGCTAAAGAGTTGGGTTCTATTCTTTCTGGCGGTACCGCGCCGCTGGTCGCCGCGGCGCTGTTATCCTGGACCGGCCACTGGTGGGCGATCGCCACCTATTTTGCCGTGATGGCGGCTATCGGTTTTCTGACCACCTTTGTAGCGCCAGAAACCCGGGGACGCGATCTTAACGCGCCGGAAGATGCCATCTGATACAACGCGGGCGGACTCTGCCGACCCGTCAGGAAAAGAGGTGCCACATTGGCGAGACAACATTCTACCAGGGCAACGCGTGCCGATGTAGCCCGAGAGGCCGGTACCTCTGTTGCCGTGGTCAGCTATGTCATCAATAACGGGCCGAGGCCGGTGGCAGAAGCGACCCGGCTTCGCGTGCTGGAGGCGGTGCAGAAAACCGGCTATCGCCCCAACAGCCTGGCCAGAGCACTGGCGCTGGGCACCACCAAAACCTACGGTCTGGTGGTACCGGATATCGGCAACGCATTTATCGCTTCTTTCGCGCACGCGCTGCAGCAGGAAGCGCTAAGTAACGGCATGGTGATGCTGCTGGGCGACGCGGGTAACAGCCGTCAGCGCGAGCTGGAGCTAATCAATAACCTGCTCAGCCAGCAGGTTGATGGCCTGTTTTACAACAGTGTCGATCGTCATCCCTATATCGATATTATTCAGGCCAGCGGCACGCCGCTGGTGATGCTCGATCGCGTCGATCCCGCGCTGAATGTGAATATTTTGCGCGTGGACGAAAGCGAGGCGGCCCATCAGGTGACCACACATTTACTCAGCCACGGCTACCGGCAGGTTGGCGTTATCAGCGGGCCGCCAGAAATGTATAACGCTCAGGATCGTCTGGCAGGATGGCGGCAGGCACTGGCCGATTTTGGCGTACCAGAGCAGCCCGAATGGATTTTTCCTGCGGCCTACACGCGCGAGGGCGGTTACCTGGCCACAAAAAAAATGCTGCGCGGCAATACGCTTCCCGAGGCGCTGTTCACTTCTAACGAGCTGCAGGCTATCGGCTGTGTGCGGGCGCTGGCAGAACACCAGCTCCGCGTGCCGCAGGATATTGCCCTGGTCTGTTTTAACGGCACGGAACAGTCTGCTTTTCATGTGCCTTCGTTGACCACGGTACGCCAGCCGGTAAACGCGATGGCAAAAAAAGCGCTGGCAATGCTGGCCGCGCCGCAAAGCAAGGTGCAGCTAAGCGAATTTTCACATCAGCTGCAAATTGGCGAGTCCTGCGGCTGTGGCCTTATTTGCGCGGTGGTGCAGGATTAATGAAAAGAGTGATTATCGACTGCGATCCGGGTAACGGCGTGACTGGCGCGAACGTGGATGATGGCCTGGCGCTGGCTTTGGCGATCGGGTCGCCGGCCATCTCGCTGGAAATGATCACCACCGTCGCGGGGAATACGCCGAGCCAGACCGGGTTTAACGTGGTCAAAGCGTTGCTGGCGAAGCTTGAGCTGGACGTGCCTGTATATAAAGGTGCCGACAGGGCGCTGGTGGAGCCGCCGGAGCCGTGGCGCGACGCGCTGGATAACCGCGTCTGGCGTTCGCAACTGGCCCATCTCTGGCAGGATGTTCGTCCGCCCCTGGCCTCCCAGGCACCCGATGAAGCGGCTGCCGACGCGATGGGCCGCCTGATTTGCGCCAACCCTGGCAAAATCACCCTGGTGGCGCTTGGGCCGCTGACCAATGTTGCGCTGGCGCTGGAGCGTTATCCGCAAATGGCGGAGGCCGTACAGGAGATCGCCATCATGGGCGGCGTATTTGCGCTGGACGACTTTGTCAAAGACACTAATTTTGGTCTGGATCCCGAAGCGGCGCGGCGAGTGTTGACCTGTGGTGCCTGCATTACGCTGGTGCCGATGGACGTGACCACACGCACAATGTTCACGCATGCCGATCTGCGGCGGATTGAAGCGCTTGATACGCCGCTGGCGGGATTCATTGCCGAAACGCTGCGGCCCTGGCTCGACTATTCCATGCAAACCCGCAAGCTGCCGGGCTGCTGGATCCACGACGTGCTGGTGGTGGCATGGCTACTCGATCAGCGTGTCGCCACGGCGGTGGACTATTATGTCGACGTGGAGCTGCGACCAGGAATGACGCGCGGCAAATCCTGGCGTTATCGTCTGCCGCTGCGGGTCGATACGGCGGTGGGTGAGCTGACCGGCGGGCTGGCGCACGTGCTGCAAACGGTGGATAACACCCGGCTGCTGGCGATGCTGGAGCAGGCGCTGAGAGGATAGCGGCATTCAGGCGACGCTCTGATGCGGTAGGAAACGGCTGAAGAAACCCGGCAACGCTTTGATACGGCAGGCAACGGCTGGAGAAACCGCGCGACGCTCTGATGCGGCAGGAAACCAGCGGGAGAAATCGGGCAACGCTTTGATGCGGCAGGAACCGGCTGAAGAAACCGCGCAACGCTCTGATGCGGCAGGAAACCAGCGGGAGAAACCGCGCAACGCTCTGATGCGGCAGGAATCGGCTGAAGAAACCGCGTGATGCTCTGATGTGGCAGGAACCAACTGGAGAAACCGCGCGACGCTCTGATGCGGCAGGGAAACGGCTGGAGAAACCGGGCAACGCTTTGATATGGAAGGAACCGGCTGAAGAAACCAGACAACGCTCTGATGCATCAGGAAACCGACTAAAGAAACCGGGCGGTATCTCTGATGCAGCAGGAGGTCGGCTGTACAGCCGTGTCCATAATAAATGATGCAGGCTAGCCTTGCGCCCGCTGCCAACGTAGCGCGTCAATCAGCAGCAGCACCAGCAGGCTGATCCCCATTACCGGCAGGCTGACCGCCAGCGTCACGGTGCAGACCAGCAGCAAAAAGCGCGCGCTAAGACCCAGCTGCCGCCAGTGATATACCAGCGTTTCTGCCGGATGGCTGCCCTGGGCCGCCGGCCGCCGCAGCCACCACAGACGATAGCCAAGCACTATCAGCACGCAGAGGCCCAGCCCAAAGGCTGCCAGCAGCAGCTGGTTTGCCAGACCAAACAGCACGCCCATATGGGCATCCACGCCCCATCGGGTCAGTTTTGCCAGCAGGCCGTACTGCGCGAAAGTCACTTTGTCGGTAACGCGAAAAGTGGTGGGATCCACCGCTACGCTGTCCACTTTTGTAGGCCAGCGGCGGTCGATCTCGCTGACGATCCAGGCTTTATTCGCTTTAGTGGTCGGCCGTATTTCAATTTTTCCTGCCTGGATCCCGGCAGCGCGTGCGGCCTGCACCACGCCATCAAACTGCGTCAGTTTTATCGCCACAGCCGCGGCTTTCGGCATGGTCATGCCTGCCATATTGTGCCGGGGTGACGGAGCCATATGATGTCCGGCGTGCTCGTCCATCGGGCTGGGATTATCGGGCAGGAGCGAGGTATTGACGGCAGGCGTCATCCACCCGAAGTGGGCACGCAGGGCGGAAATATTATCGCCTGCCCAGCGTGACCAGGTCAGGCCGGTCGCCGAAAAGAAAAGCAGCCCGAACAGCAGCACCAGTCCCAGGCTGCTGTGCCAGTAGCGCTGACGCAGTATCTGCCAGCCTCGCCCTTTGGCGCGGCGCGGTGAACGGCTGGTGGCCCAGAGCAGCAGGCCACCCAGCGCGGCGACCCACAGCCAGCTGGCGGCCAGTTCACTGTAATTTCTGCCGACATCGCCCAGCAGCATATTACGGTGCAGAGAGTCCAGCCAGGTGCGCAATGGCAGCACGCCGCTGGTACCGTAAACCGGTAACACTCCGCGGACTTCCAGCGTGGCAGGATCGACAAAAACGGCCGTGCTTTCAGAAGGCCCGGAGGTAGGGGTCGTGAACATCACGCGTGTGGTTTGGCCTGCCTCGGGCGCGGGGCGCACCGCACTGACCGGCAGGCTGGCACCGACAAAATTCTGCGCCACGCGCACCTGATCGGCAAGCGGTCTGGCCGCCTCGGTATTATCGGTAAACAGCTGATGCGCATAGAGCGTATTTTCCAGCTGCGGCGTCAGGACGTAAATCGTGCCGGTGAGGGCAGCGACAAAAATAAAAGGGGCGATAAACAACCCGATATAAAAATGCAGGCGACGCAGCAGCGGCATCAGCGCGCCCCGGGTTGTGGTGGCGCGCAAAGGCTGCGCCAGACTTTTTTCTGACATAAGAATTCCATCCGCCTGAATCCAGGCATAAGCAGGTGACTGTCGCCAAAGCGACGCTCTTTTATGGAGAGGCTTAGTAGCGCGGTGGCGCGCGGGGATGGAAAAAATGGGGAACAAAGCGGGCGACGACGGGCCTTGCCAGCGGCAGCGCGGGCAACCGGGCCGCCTGCAACGATGACCAAAGCGACGGTAGCCGGGTAAGAGCCAGCGGCAGATGAGCCAGCAGCACGCAATAGCCGCAGGCGTTGTCATCCATCATGGAGAGGGGACGATGATGTACGCCGTCGGAGGGACGATTATCTGCACCCGTCGTCGTCCTGTCGCCTGACATATCGGTATGCTGGCGTGCCTCCATACTGGCATGAGCTGCCATACCGGTATGCTGGCGTGCCTCCATACTGACATGGTCTGCCATACCGGTACGCTGGCGTGTCTCCATGCTGGTATGGTCTGCCATCATCATGTCATCTATCGCCATGCCCGGCATCATCATGCCGTGCCACGCAGGCGAAGCTACCAGCGATTTAGAGATCACCGGTGCGATAAATAGCAGGATAACGGCAAGCAGACCAAGCCAGGCGGCCAGGCGACTACGCCGTGTCTTAATCAGCGAAAGGTTTGACATGTCCTCTGCGGCAACGGCCCACACACGGCGGCCAGTGTAGCAAATTCACCCATGCTGTTGTGAAAAGGTTGCTTACAACCTGAATTAAAGGCTGACATCTGCTTCAGCCTTCAGCAACTTATTACATGCTATAAACAAATGGTTAACATTTATGCCGCCGCTTCCGGCGGATTTCGCCGTTTGTAAGACAGGAATCCCCCTATGTTTGACTGGAATTCTACCCAGCGCAACGTGGCTTTCGCCAGTTTTGCAAGCTGGATGCTGGACGCGTTCGACTTTTTTATTCTGGTTTTCGTGCTGAGCGATATCGCGGCGAATTTTCATGTCGGGGTGGCGGAAGTGTCGCTGGCGATCATGCTGACGCTGGCAGTACGGCCCATCGGCGCGCTGCTGTTTGGCCGCCTGGCAGAGAAATATGGTCGTCGCCCGATCCTGATGAGTAATATTCTGCTTTTCTCACTGTTTGAGCTGCTCTCTGCCTGGTCGCCCACGCTGACCACCTTCCTGATTTTCCGCGTCATTTACGGTATTGCCATGGGCGGTGTCTGGGGGGTGGCCTCCTCGCTGGCGATGGAAACCATTCCCGATCGGTCTCGTGGACTGATGTCGGGAATTTTTCAGGCGGGCTATCCGGCGGGCTATCTGCTGGCCTCGATTATTTTCGGGCTTTGCTACGATTTCGTGGGCTGGCGCGGCATGTTCCTGATTGGGGCAATGCCGGTACTGCTGCTGCCGTTTATCTGGTTTAAGGTGCCGGAATCGCCGGTCTGGCTGGCCGCCAGGGCGCGGAAAGAGAGCGTAGCGCTGCTGCCGGTAGTGCGTAAGCACTGGAAGCTTTGCCTCTATCTGATTGGGCTGATGGCCTGCTTTAACTTTTTCAGCCACGGCACGCAGGATCTTTATCCGACCTTCCTGAAAGTTCAGCACGGTTTCGATCCGCATACCGTCAGCCTGATTGCCATTGCCTACAATATTGCCGCGATGATGGGCGGGGTATTTTTCGGCTCGCTGTCCGAAAAAATTGGCCGCAAAAAAGCGATCATTATTGCCGCCCTGCTGGCGCTGCCGGTTCTGCCGCTGTGGGCGTTTTCCAGCGGATCACTGACTATCGGACTGGGCGCGTTTCTGATGCAGTTTATGGTGCAGGGCGCATGGGGCGTGGTGCCCACCTGGCTGACGGAGCTGGTACCGGCCAATACGCGCGCGATACTGCCGGGCTTCGTTTATCAGCTGGGGAACCTGATCGCTTCGGTAAATGCGACGCTACAGTCGGGTATTGCCGAAGCACACGGCAATAACTACGGTCTGGCGATGGCAATTGTCGCCGGAACGGTCGCGATACTGATTGCGATTATTGTCGCTTTCGGCAGAGAAACACGAGGCAAGGTCATTACTCATCAGGAGGAGTAAGGGCGGCTTCAGCCCGGCGGCTGGCAGACGTCTACCCAGGTGGCGTCGACCAGTTCCGCCAGCTGCGCAGGCGAAATACGCACCGCGCTGTAAATCGATCCGGCCGCGGGCAGGACTTCTTCATACTGGCGCAGCGACACGTCGCAAAACACCTGCAAGGGCGTTTCCAGCCCGAAAGGGCAGACGCCGCCGACCGGATGGCCTGTCCAGCTGACCACTTCGTCGGTGCTGAGCATCCGCGCTTTCGTGCCCAGCACCGCTTTCAGCTTGCGATTATCCAGACTTAAGTCCCCGCAGGTCACAATTAATATCACCCTGTCTTTAACCTTCAGCGACAGCGTTTTGGCTATCTGCCCCGGCTTGACGTGATGGGCGCGCGCCGCCTGCGCCACCGTGGCCGTACTTTCCGCCAGCTCAATAATACCGATATCGGGGGCACGCTCGGCAAAGAACTGCCGTACAGACTCCAGGCTCATACTCTGGCTCCTTTACATTTGGGGCGATAAAGCTGCCACAGAGCGGCCTGGCTGTAAACGGGCGGGGAAAAATTGAGATGTTTCGGAACGGGTACGACGATCAGACAGGCTTGAGCGTACAGTTGCCGCAGCGTTCTACATCAGGCAGACGGTATCGCTGGCAGCAGGTGCGGCGCTGCAACTCGCCGTCTCGCGGCAGCATTGTGCGGTAAAAAGGATTGTCGGCGCCATCAGAAAGCGTGCGGGAGAAGAAAAAAGCATGTTCCAACTCGGCATGCAGGCTTTCACCCAGTAGCGGTGCCAGCTCGCCCAGGAACCAGTGCAGCGCGAAGCCGGTATTGCTCCAGATAAGCTTGCCGTTGATATCGCCGTGCTGCTCAATGCCAGCGACTACCGGCATCAAACAGTGCTGGATCAGGCGATCCATTCGCCGACGAGGGCTAAGGTAGCGGGCATCTTCATCTTCCTGCACGTCGATCCAAAAAGCGGCAGGGCGGCCCGTCTCATGAAATTCAACGTGAATATGGGCCGGTGAACAGTCCAGTGCCCGGTTCTCCAGCAGCAGCGCCATCATCAGGGGGGGCAGGAGCAGGCCCAGATACCATTGCGCCCAAAGCGATTGCAGCGGCTTGTCTTCCCTTTCCAGGTCACCGTGAGCGCGATAAATAAAATCGCCGTAGAGCGCATTAAGCCGGGCGAATGCCTCCGGCTGCGACCACTGCTCCAGCGTCAGCGAGCCGGCAGGCGCCGTTTCATTCAGCCTGATCGTATCCAGAAAGTAAGCGCGATGCTCGCTGAACAGCGCGCGCAGCGAACCGGCCAGCGGGCGATGACTCTGCAGAAAGATAAGCGGCGAAGCGGCTGACTCTGTGACCTGGCGACGAAGCGTGCTCATGGGTTATCCGGCATCCATCTAAGTGGGAAGGCAAATGATAATCGTTCGTGATTGTATCTGAGGCATGGCGGACAAACAAGCACCATTTTGATCGCCCGGAGGAGGGCACAAAAAGATAAAGCGAGAGGTTTTCTGAATAAATTAATTTGTATTAATGCTGCTGGCCGCAGGAAGATGAGTGGAAACGGTCGCAGGGCTTTATCCGGCATTAATTTGATTTTAGATCGCCCGGATAAATACAATAATTCCTGTGCAAGGGAATAATAATCTGCGTAGCAGAGTTTCCCTTAAAGACATCTGAAATGAGTCCGAAAAAAATATCCGGCCGATCCCTGTGCCTTTAAAGAATATAAATCAAACTGGGGTAATCCACGACAGGTCATATTAAGGCAAATTTATTTCGTCGACCTGAAGCACGCAGGTCGACGAAAGCATTAACGCATATCAGCTGGTCTGGCTGAATCGTTCTGTGCCAGCGCTTCCCAGGAGAGAATAGTATTTCTTCCCCGATTTTTCGCCAGATAGAGCGCACGATCGGCGTTAGCAACCGCACTGTCAAAATCCTCATCGATTATGGGCGCGAAACCGGCGCTGAGGGTAACGTGTGTGGCGACGCGCTCGTTAAAAAGATGCGGGATCTCCAGTTCGTGCACATACAAACGAATACGCTCGGACAGCTTCATGGCGATAGCTTCGTTAACGTTGGTCAACAGCACCAGGAACTCCTCGCCGCCATAACGCGCCACGATATCACGGGAACGAACCGCATCGCGGATAGCAACCGACACGCGCGCCAGCGCCTGGTCGCCCATCGCATGACCGTAATTGTCGTTATAAGCTTTGAAGTGATCGATATCCAACAGCAGGACAAAATGGTTACCTGCATGATTATCAAATATATTTTTCAGCCGGTTCGTCAACCCTCGCCGATTATAAAGGCCGGTTAACGGGTCGAGCATACTCAAATCGCTCCAGGCCTCTTTCTCTTCGTAGAGCTGGCTCACCAGGCGACGGGTAAAGCGATCCAGCCGTCTTTGCAGGATGTTGTTCAGCGTAAAGCCCACCAGCGGCAGCAGAATAGTGAAGGCGATAGTCGCCGTATTCTGTCCGTGATCCAGGACTGTCACCGCCACAGCGGGCGGGGCGGTATGCAGGCAAAACGCCAGCAGATTATCGTTCAATGCAATGGCCGCAATAAAAAAGGCGCAAAACAGGCTAACCAGCAAAAAACTGTTATCAAAATAGAAAATTAATTCAAATGTCAGGACAATTTGCCAGGCCCAGAGCAGGCCGGTGGTTATCGCTGCGATATTTAATAAGGGAAATTTCCCTCTGGGACGCAAAAACGTCCATATCAATAACGTTACGCTGAGCAAAGCAATAATCGACGCGGGTAATCCGCTTTTTTCTTTCTTGCTGTAAATATAAAATAAAGACGCTGCTGTGTTTAAAAAGAGAAAAAGTATCAGCGAAAGCCGATATTTGCTGTGAAGCAATTCATTATAGCTTTGTAATTTCATTCTTTTCTACTCATGACTGCCTGAATAGCACACGGCCTGGCCTGAAAAGGACCATGCCGGGAGGAGTTTGCTGTTATTATTATTTGGATTTAGGAATAGTAAGGCGCCGATAATTTAACACTTAATATCTCTGGTGTCATCATCGGGCGTAAAAGCACCTTCAGAAATCTTGCTGCAAAATGATAAATATTCTTATATGCTATTGGTAATCATTATCATTAAAGATGCTGGCGAAGCGGTGCTGACCGCCTGTGGCGTAGGAGGAGTAAGCTAAATGTGGGTGAAAAAACTGGACAGTGCCTGGGGTATGCTGCTGCCTTGTGCTGTTATGCCGCTGATTACCTTGATGAATCTTTCCTTCAACCAATGGCGCCTGGTGATGGTCATTGCGCTACTGGCTACGGTAGCCATGCTCTATCACAAACGGCTGCGGCACTATCTGCTGCTGCCCTCCTGCCTGGCACTGATGGGAGGAATAGTGACGATCTCGGTCAACTTCGGCACGCTTTTAAAGTAGCAGCCCGTGTAAGGACAGCCTCAGAACACATGCGGGACGTTAAGGTTGAGGCAGGTGTATCGGCGCGTCAGGGCGATCGAAACCGTAGCGGCAGAGCCATACTGTGGACGGCAAGGTACGCAACAGCAGAGTGATACCCCGGATAGCAAAGCACACAGCAGCAGAGCGATACAGCAGCAGAGCGATACAGCAGCAGAGCGATACCCCGGATCGCAAAGCACACAGCAGCAGAGCAATGTCCCGGATAGCAAAGCACACAGCAGCAGAGCGATACCCCGGATAGCAAAGCACAGAGCGACAACAGCGCAATATTGCGGGCAGCAAAAGACACAGCAGAGCCATGGTGCAGACGGTAAGGGACGAAAGCGAAAAATAATGGCTGGAAAATCAGAGATAAAACAGAGAAATAACGAAAAGAGAAGGACAAAAGAGAAGGACAGAAGAGAAGGTTCAACGTGGTGCGAAGAGAGGGACTTGAACCCTCACGTCCGTAAGAACACTAACACCTGAAGCTAGCGCGTCTACCAATTCCGCCACCTTCGCATCGTGTTGAACTTTTT
>Ga0157358_1000452_pt1 | contig 16879 bp, 7 predicted proteins | sample AttcapACBM2_FD_111484 | JGI IMG/M metagenome (GOLD analysis project Ga0157358, IMG submission 111484) | Fungus gardens microbial communities from leaf cutter ant in Botucatu, State of São Paulo, Brazil - Atta capiguara ACBM2 | ecosystem: Host-associated > Fungi > Mycelium > Unclassified ... | reverse complement strand
TTGTATCAATCTGGAGCACTGGCCAAACCACTTCAAGAGATTGTCTATAGTTGTCATACCTAAACCCAACAAACAATCATACAATCATTCTAAGTCCTTTCATCCCATTGTTCTTCTTAATACACTAGAAAAACTCATTAAAAAGGTTATTGCTGAGAGACTTCAATTCCATGTCATGGCAAATGATTTCATACATCCAAGTCAGTTAGGAGGATTAAAATTCAAATCTACTGCTGATGCAAGTATTGCTCTCACACATATCATATGTTTGGGCTGGGTCAAGAACAACACAACCAGTATTCTAGCCTTTGACATCACATAATTTTTCCCATCTCTGAATCATCGCCTTCTCACCTGCATTCTCTAGAAGACAGGCCTTGATATTCATGTTGTCAACTTCTTTGCTGATTACCTCATAGATAGAAGAACCAATTATGTTTGGAATAATTTCTCCTCCTCCACCTTCGAGGTAAACATTGGAGTAAGCCAAGAGTTTGCTCTTTCCTCCATTTTATTAGCTCTCTATCTTTCTTCTCTTCTCTATATTTTAGAAAAACATCTTAAAAATCTTAACATTCCTATTTCTATTATTTTTTTTGTGGATGATGGTCTCTTCATTTCTTAGAACAAATTGATTGACATTTCTAACTCTCAGATTACATGGCCTCTTTAACCCTCCTCCTCTTGATCTCTCATCCATTGGAGGCCCTGTACTTACACCCAAAAATTTGTGGAAGTATTTGGGCTTTATCTTTGATAGGAAGCTTTCCTTCCATCAACATATCGATTACTACTCCAACAAAGCTATATTTATGGTCAAGTGCATGAAACTCCTTGGAAATTCATTGCATAGCATCATCCCGACTCAAAAATGCCTACTCTATAGATGTTGCATTTTTCCCATTGTATTGTATGGCTTTCAACTATGGTTCTACAACCACACTCCTCTGTCATACCTACTGAAAATTTTGGGGAAAATGCAAAGAAGAGCCACCATATGGATACTTGGAGCTTTCAAGATGTTTTCTATGGAAGGTATTGAAGCAATTGCAGGCCTCATTCCCATCAAGCTTCACCTTCAAAAACTTGTGGGTAGATCGTAATTACACCCACTTGTGCTACTCCCTAACCATCCCATCTGGTCACTTATGGACTCTCCCTCCAGTTCATCTAAATGTCAACATCCAATTTCACTCAGCACCCTCACTGATTGTCAAAGATCTCTCATCAAAGGTCATTTGGTCAATTCAAATAACAAGTTGTATGGAATCTTTCCTTCCTTTTCTCCTCTTCACTCAGAATTTTCTCCAGGTTCTAGAATCATTGACAATTTTTCAGACTGTTTTTCTTTTAATTTATCTAACAAAGAAAAAAATGATAAAATCCACCTCCAACAGCTTAACAATATGGTTTTAGAGTCATCCTCTTCCTTATCCATAGCCATTGTTGTTACGGATGCTAGCATCAAGAATGACATTGCTACATCCATCTTATACATGCACTTAGCCAATCATTCATTGACTAAAACAGTACACCATGTAGCCTTTGTCACAAGCACTGAAGCTGAACTTTTTGTGATTAGATATGGTATCAACCAAGCCTGCATCAAAGAAAACATGTCCAAGATCATTATCATCACTGATTCCATCCATGTGGTCAAAAAGATATTTGATACAGCGTTACATTCTTACCAAAGTCATACTGTGGCTATACTTAGTGAACTATGCCGCTTTTTTGCTAGTAACTGATACAATTCAATAGAATTCTGGGAGTGTTCTAGCCAACTCAACTGAAATCCTCATAAAGCAGTCAATAGGGATTCAAAGTCCTTCAATCCTAGCAAAATATCTTGGGATTATTATAAGAAAATCAACAGTGACAATATCATTAACATTTGGAAAATGACTTTTCAAGCTTTGGATGGAAAGAGAAGACATTTCTCGACTTATTGGACAATAATTTTAATATCATCGAACCTTCATATATCAAAGGAGGTTTGTGGCTTCAATTCTTTAGACATTCAAACTTGTTATATGCATGTGCTATGAGAGCTATTACCAACCATGCTCCAATTGGCAAATATAGACTTATGTTCTTCTCCAGTGAAGAATTTAAGTGTCTGTGTGATAATTATCCCATCAAATCAAAAAGACATATTCTTTATGATTGTATGAGATTTAATGGGTATTGAAACCCTAGACAAGACTCTCTTAGCCATTTTGTCATGTTCTTGGTGGCGAACCCTAATGCTTTTGTGTTTATAGACAGTGTTACTTTGATTGCTCCAAGTTGACCTTGGAATTAGTTTTATCCTTTTTCTCAATTTTTTTCTATTTTTTATTTTCTTTCCCTTTGCTTTTACAATTAGTTCTTTTGTGTTATCTTTTCTTTTCTCTTTATTTTTCTTTCCTTTTTATACTTTTCATGTTAGCCTGCCTCTTCTGTACATAGTTACGAAGTAACTACCATAGTCTGCCACCATGTGCTGTGTAATAACTTGTTGATAAAAAAAAAAAGTCATATGTGACAGTTGTGATAGTCACACATCATGACAAGCCATAATGGCTGTTACAAGTTAGTCACACTTGTCACAGTCACAGTCACACAATCACATAATATAGGAGAAAGACATAAGAGGTTCTAAAACAATAATATTATACAATATGTTTTTCACATGTTGACTTTATATATATATAATGCATGGCCTTTAGAGTATATTAAATATAGCTTAGTATAGATCATTGACCTAGCATATATAAGATAGATACTTTGTATTAGAAATTTTATTGAATTCTCTTATGTTAACTCAATATAAGGTTTCTTTTTTACTTTATATTAAAGGTGATTTATACTTGCTAGGTTATCTACTAATATAGTATAGAAGACAGTGACAGAAGAATTAACTTAGTAATATAAGTAACAGAAGAGACCAGAAGTGGTACTACATAGATAGTCAACCTTGGTTTTAATAGATAACATTATGTTTAGCCTATTTGTTACATGGTCATGATTTTAGGTAACAGAAGCTTGGAAGAATCTTAAGATAAGTGTAGTACAAGTTCAATTATCAGACTAAGAAACAGTACATGGTAGCTAATGTTCTTAAATATGGAAGTATGTTAGGGTGCAACAAGAACTGTGCAACACTAACCCTTAACTGCATACTAAAAAATTTAAAGAGAACAATATCAGCTTTAGAAATCAAGAGAAAATATAGAAACAATAATATAGAATGGAACAAAATATTAGATGCAGTTTACACCTCATTATCCAAAATCCAATGAAGATCTCTCAGAAGTCCAAATGGTTAGAATATACAAGTAATATCTGTTTATAAATGCTTTCACTTGCTAATGCACTTCTAAACAGTAAACCTTATACTGTGTAATAAGTTCCTTTGGAAAATCTAGTGAATAGATTGCAAAGCTTCTTAAGAGCCTCCAATAACACTATTTATATCCTAAATAATACACTTCAAAGGTATCCTTCAAGTCAAATCTTATAACTGAAGATACTAACTGATACTTATCTCACCAGCCCTTTCCAGGCTGTTAAAACTCTCCAAAACTCATCCAAAAGTAATAAAAGATATTAATAATGCTTACTCAATAAAATAAAATTTAAAGCTGCTCTCAAGTGGAGAAATTCAAATGAAAGTCCTCTCCTCCACTTGTAGCTTATGTACTAGTCTAAAAAAAAGAATAGATCTAGAGAATGGAAACTGAAACCATAATGCAACTCTCTGAGGTTTCATAAGCATATGCCTGTCTCCTTATTTATAACCCAACATCAATCTGATAATTGATTCCTACTCATAAGTATCTATTTCATTTCTTCTTTACTGTTTCCATAGTTGTTTTTGCTTGCTTCATCATTCTGGACTCTATCAGCTTCTGATCTAACATGTTTCTGCCTTATCCAACTGTCTAAACATTTGTAACCCTGTGAGCTGCTCTTGTGAGTATATATATTTCATAGCTAATCACTTGTGAGTGGCATTTCTTATCTCTAAAGATACCTTCTTTCTGAGATCTGGTTTGATTAACAGCTACCACACCACCTCTTGAGCTAGTATCTGCTTGAGAGAATCTGAGGTATTATGTAGGAGTGTAAGATTTCTTTTTAATGCCTTCAGAGAGGTCTTATATGCTTAAAAACCTTATAAGAGTACTTGTTTTCACAAAAAACCGTTTTTTGGTATAATAACAGAGATTGTCATTCAGAACTTCATGAAAGCTAGAAGAGAATAGGAAGAGTATAGATGTTGAACAGTACATGACAGTATCTTCTCTTTAAGACTAAGCTCTTGAGGCTCTAGTAGTACAAGGAGTAGTGAGTGTTGTAGTTTCTAATAATGAGAAAGAAAAAAAAGAGAGAAGAGTTATACTACTTCAAGTTTGAGAGAAAGATTATTAGAATTAAAAGCAGTAGACTTCATCTTTTTTTTATTTTATTTTTATTTTGAACCTAAGGTTAGGGTTTAGCATGATATCACATATGTCAGTCACATGTCACAGAAAGATATAGAAGGTTCTGGAACAATAACATCATCCCACATACCAATAGTATGTAGTACATATGGCTTTTAGAGTAAGCTAGATTTAGTGTAGCACAGACTATTAGTCCAGCATATATAAGATAGATGACTTTGTACTTGGAACTCTATTGAGTTCTCTTGTGTAATCTTTATATAAAATTCATCTTTTGAATCAATTCTAAGTCTTAAGTTATAACAAAGATAGATAAGGAAGAGAGAAAAGAAGAGAAAAAGAAAAGAAAAAGAAAAATGTCAATGAAAAAATGTCAAAGCTGAGGTAGTGGAAGAGAGCCAAGTTTGTTGGAACAGGCTTGGTGAAAGTCAGATATAAGATCAGAGGCATGAGTAAGTTTGGATATAAGTAACTAGTCAAATTCTTCTTCTGTGTTTTTGTATCCCAGCTAGATGACTTTGTAAAGTAACTTGCATACTTGTCTGCAGTCAATTTTTAAGTTAATGATCTAGAAGATCTCATATTTGAATTTATTATCTATTATGACTGGTAGTAGTAAAAGTTTGGATTGACTGGAAAAAATATTAGGTATTACAGGTTCAAGCATAAATAGCCCACATTGATTTCAGAAGGCAGATTATAAATGAATGAGTACTGGCTTGACTAATGATCTCAAATAGTCCTAGGTATTTTTCTGACAGTTTTTTGAAGATTGTATGGTAAAGAAGAACTAGGCTTTAATAAATATCTATTGTATAACCTGGAAATTTGGAGCCAGAATCCTATGCAAATTCACTGACTGTTGGTACTGTTGTTGTGTAGTAGATATTTTGTTTTCAGAGTGTTTTGAAGTTTATCAAGATTTATAGCAAATTTATGGGTGCAGAATGAAGTGATATCTCATTACAGATACACATTAATACTTGGATAGTAGTCTTTATTAGCAAAGAATGGTGAGTCCAGAGTCAGAGTGAAACTTACACTTCTCTGCTTTTGTGTATAGTCCAGCTTTTTAAAGTCAGCATAACACTTCTCTAACATGATCCCTATGTTAGAATATATTATCTGAATAGATGAGAATGTTGTCAAGGTATACTACTACACAGATATTAAGAAGATCCAAAAATATATCATTCATGAACTGTTGGAAGGCTGCAGAAACATTAGTCAGACCAAAAGGCATAATTGCCTATTCAAAAGATTCATAGTGAGTACAGAAGGCTATTTTTCATTTGTTTCCTTCTGCAATCCACACCAGGTGATATATATGACAGAGGTTAATTATTGGGTCAATATATACCTTCTAGAGTGAGTTGAGAAGGTCAGATATCAGAAGAAGTAGATATTTATTCTTTTGCATAATATAATTAAGTTCTTGGAAGTCAACATATAAATGAAGGAAGCTATCTTTCTTCTCTTCTTTACAAAGAGTACTAGTACTCCATGAGAGAAGGAAGTGGGGTGTATAAACTCAGTATTAAGATTTTCACTAATAAAAACTCCTTGAGTGCTTCTTATTTTGTGGTTGAGAGTAAGTAGATGGTTCTGACAGATAGTTTTCCCCTATTTTCTAATTTGATTTATAGGTTATATAGGTGATAAATAGCCAAAGTTTCTGCTTTGGTCTTGTTGAAAACATTAGCAAACTTGTGGTACTTGGTTGAAACAGCAGATAGATCAACTGGGTTTTTTGTGATCTTAGCTGATTTTCTAGCAAGATTAGTAGGATAGAGTGCAAGGCAGAAAGTGGTTGATTCTGAAATTTGTACTACTCAGACATATGACTATGCTCTGATAATAGCAATATATGAACAGAAAAAGGTTTTGGATTTGAGAGTAAGAGTAGTAGTACTAAGTAGGAGTTTTTTGTGAATTATGGATGCTAGAAGAATTTTAGAAAGACTGGTCTTTCTTTATAAGTTTGATTAGGAGGTAATAGACTTAGTAGCCCAGTTAATTGTTAGATTGTGTTGGGTGAGCCAGTTATACTTATATCTGAGAACTAGTAAGCAGAAAGAATTAAGAGAGGTAATATATGTATTTAATATCATCTAATCACCAAATGGAAATATGATAGATAAGAAAGCAGTTTTGGAAATGATGTTGTTTAACAATCCACCAAATAATTTTAGTTCCATAGATAAAGTTAGACCTATGAAGATATTATACTTTAGTGTAGATATAGTGTTAATAAAGTAGTGTATAGATCTGGAGTTTATGAGGGCATAGAAGGTTGGGTTTTGAATATGGTCTGACTTGTAGACCAGAGGTAATATAAGAGGTAGAGTGAGTAAGTTGGAAAGAATAGTGATGTTAAGACAGATTAGACTTGTAGTTATATAAACAACATCAATGCAGCTCATATTCTGTACAGAGTTTATGAAACCATATTCTAGTTTTTTAACTGAGTAGTTGGGGTTGCTTCCAAAACAGAAGGCACAGCTTCTATATATTTAGCTTGAAACCTAGTAGTTCCAGATAGGTATAGGAGGCAGACTTTGATTTTATAGCTTTTATCACTGTAGTATATACATAGATTATTGTTTATATATCTTTTTTGTTTGTTCAGAGTATATTTTTCATCACTTCTAAGTTAGCTGGATATGTCAATTTGAGAGAGAATATTTAAGGGCTTACTATCTAGGTATAGTTTATTAAGTAGAATGAATGTGAGAGTTTGAGATTGAGGTGTAAATAAGAAGTTTTGTATATAGTTATATTTCCATTCTCTTTCCCAGTGGCAGTTGTCAATAACTATAGCCAAGGAGTATATAGCTTGAAAGGTAAATAGCTTTCCTTCTTTTCTTATATATATGGGATCTTGTAACCAGTTCAAAAGGCCTTGATAATATTGGTAGTAAAGAATGTTGTTAAATCAGCCTAATTAGAATGTGTATCTTATGAATTTGATATTATAGATGGTAATCTTATCACCTAGTTTCATCTGCAAGTTGTCTAGTGTAATAATAGCATCTTTAATAAGATTAGATGAGCCAAAATGTTGTTGTAACTCTTTTGTAAACTATGACTAGTTCTTAAGCTAGTCTTAGTAAACTTCTTGTTCTTCTTATTCCAATCCAATTTCAAACTAGTCTTATGCTATTCTTGTTAGATAGGTTATTGCAAAATTCATTTTTATAGTATTAGTAGCAAATTGAGCAGAATTCTCATAGAAATAGAGTTGATATTAAAAGAGAAAGTTGTTTGGTTTTTCTTAGTCTATATCATCAAAGATGTTTGGTATTTGGGTTTTAGTGACCATGAGTATAGAGTTTGTTATTAGTGTAAGATTGGCTGCTAGTTTTCTGAAGGCCTTGGCCAGAAGGTCTGTAGACTAGAAGGGTTGTTGAAGTATGGCTAGTATAGAAAGGGATAGGAGTCATTCCATTTCAGATACATCAACCAAATTAGGGTTGTTATCTACTAAGACAACCTTAGGTAATTTTGAAATGCTTTTGGGAATTCTCTAAGAGGATAGATGAGTTGGTATTGTTTCTATTAGATGTCTGGAGTGATGGGGTAGTATGACTAGATTTGCAAACTGCTCACTTAGTTGCTGAGCAGCCAAGATTGCTAGGAGGATATGAAACTATAGTAGGAGAATACTATAGATTTCTTGTGAGGAGGTTATAGTGATTTGTGTGATGGTAGCTATTTAGTCTGATAATATTGTTAAGGACAATTCATACTCACTAAATTATCCATAAATGTAGCATAGAAGATAGAGATAAAAGGATTGACTTAGTGATATAAATAATAAGAGAGACCAGAAGTAGTATTATATAAATAGTTGATCTTGGCTTTAATAAATAATATTGTATCTAGTTTATTTGTTGCATGGTTATAGTTTCAGATAACAGGAGCTCAGAAAAATCTTAAAACAAGTGTAACATAAGTTCAAATTGATTATCAGACTAAGAAACAGTACATGGTAGCTAATGTTCTTAAATATGGAAGTATAAGTCTAATAATACTCTATCACTGTATATACTCTAGATTGTTTAATACTATAAGGATTGTTATTCAAAACTCTATGGAATTGATGAGAAATGCAGGGTTTGGTTCTCAGATTGATTGAAATAAAGTGTAATTCACACTGGAAGAGGGTGAGAAGAGTGCAGATGTTGGATGGTATAACACTTTATTATTTGAGCCTAAGTTATAACAGTAGATATATTTTGTAACATTTAGTCATTTACAGTTGTCTATAGTACACTGGACAAATTCTGAGTTATTAGAGTAAGCTTTGAGGTTATCAGATAATTGTCAGAGTTATGAATGAAGAACTCAGTTTTCATTTCATTTTCTTTCTCTTTTATTTTCATTTTTCATTTTCATTTATTTTATTTTGGGTTTTATTTCTATTTTCTTTATTTTATACTTAGGTAAAGAAGTGTGATATCACATCATACATGTCACAAATCATGATACCTGTTACAGTTACATATCACACAATTATATGATATAGAGATAGTCATAGAAGATTTAGAAACAGATGTCATTATATAGTATAGTGTTAGATGCAGTTCATACCTCATTATCCAAGATTCAGAAGGGTCTCTCAGATATCAAGATCCAAGTAAAGATATTTTATCTGAGAATGCAGAAGTCAGAGTGAAACAACCTTTGGCTTTAATATATGTGCTGCACTTCTACAAGTTGTACTAGTTGTATATTTCAGACTAGAACTGACTTTAGGAGGTGGACAACCACTGGAAGGTGATAAGGCATGTCATAGCTAATACTAGAAGAGTAGTGTTAGTTTTAGTCAATTTTTAGAATGGTAAAATACAGAGTATTTAGTCATTTTAAATACTGGTACTTTATAACTAAGATTATATTTGAGAATCCATGGAGATAAGTATCTACTCTGTATATACTAAAAGTCCTTGAAATAGTGTTCAGAGTTCTATGGAGAGCAGGGGAAAGTCATATGTTCAATTATGGAGTGATTGATCCTGAACAGAGCCAAATTGATCCACACTAGAAGAGTAGTATAGACTGAAAGAGGAATATCCATTTTTATAGATGTTTTGAGTGGAGTGGATGTTGGTGAGCATTATCTATGATGGGATTGGATGGGGTCAGATAGATTTTGGTAGTATATGACATATAGTTACAACATGCTAGTCTTATAGAAAGTATATAGACTTAATATAAAAGTTCAATAATAATCAATATAGATGTCAATAATGATAATGGACAATATTATAGTCTATGCACAAGCTGTTGCTATTACATGATAATTACTCACTATCTCTACCTAATAGAACTAACAGCTATCATAGCAGCTTTGCTGTTAGGCTAATTTTAGTAAATAACTAATTATGTCACTATATTGATATATTTATATCTCTATATATACTGACTACCATGTAATGTATAATATATCATTAGAGACAGTTTGATGAGTGCTTTTCAATACAAGTTTGATTATATAAATCCATCCAGTTGTTCCTGAGATAATAGCCAATGAAACTTTGTAGTTACTAATAGTCTGATATCTCAGTAATCTGTTGTCACTTTTGTACATCCCACATATATGCAAATATCTCTCATTTGGGACTTTCCAGTGCAACTTGGTTTATGAGAATCAGTTCACTGATTGTAGAGATACAAGTTGAATGAAGTTTGTAACACCACCAACTATACAACTTGGTATAAGTATGGCTGTAAGCTTCTAGTTTGTGGAGACTTATGAATGGGACTGAACCAAAACCCAACTCCATATCTCTAACAAGCTAGACTGAATACTATATTATAAAAAACTGGCAAACAAAGCTGCAGAATAGATATATCTTATGATCAAAGCTGAACAAAGAGTTCTTTTTGAGGATGAAAAATATTCAGTTAAGATATGAAACTCTCTCTGAACTGTATATCTTTAAAAATACCTAGAAATATAGTTTAATGCTTATAATAACCTCTTTAACATCAGAAAAAAAAGAAAATAAACCTCTTCCATCACTTATCAACAGAGTTAAAAAGATTATGAAGAATATCAAGGATCTACACCATAATATTCCTTATTTACATCCTCTCTCTACCTCTTATTATCTCTGTATTTTTGGTGAGTGTTAAACCACCAAGAATATTTAAGCCAAATGTTTTATGTACCTGGTGAAAACTGGAACATGAAAAATTTTAATGCTTTCAAAAGAAGAAAGATTGGAAAAAAGCTCAAAAAGATATTCAAAATACTTCTTCTTGCCCAAAGTATCATTGAAATTGTGTAAATAAAGCCTAAAATATACTGAATAAGGATTGTCACACTCCAATTACTAAAGAAGATCAGAAATCAACTGAGTTTGCAGAAAATGCAAGTATGGTTTATAATGGTCTATCCAATATATCTTTGTTCTTTCAGCTCAATGCTGACTTTTATTGGCTTGCAGACATAGGTGTCACATCTCATATAACACTATATTTCCATTAGTTCAAATTCTACTCTCTTTGTAAAAGAGCTATTTGACTTTAGTGATTTATTCAGCTAGGATTAGATCAGTGATTTTTGAGCCTATAGTGAAAGAGAAGCAGGTTCAAGCAGTTGAGTTTTCTCAAGTGTTATACATTCCAAATCTCAAAAGTAACTGTCTATCATGTCTTTATCTCACCTACAACAAGAATTTTGAGATTTATATTTTGTTACATACCATGTCTTTCAAACTATAAGAAAGTATTCTTTTCATAGCAACTATTAATTGTATAAACTTAGCCATTCTAAATGGAATGACCATTACATCAGAGACTGCTCTCTCAATTTCAACAATATCTGCTAATCTTTCTTTCTGGTACTGCCACTTTACTTACAACAATTATACCAATGTTAAGAAAATAATTGAACATAGGCTAGTCACTGGACTTAAACTAGATTCACATGCAAAGCCAGACCCAATTTGTGAACCATATATAACTAGAAAGATGTTATCCAATTTTTTTCTATCCTCATTGAATCATAATTGTTCTTTAATATACTTAGATCTTCATGGTTTACTCCCAATAGCTACTCATCAAGGATATAAATACTGGATCACCTTCATAAATGATGCAACACATATTTGAACAATTTAGCTTCTTAAAACAAAGTCTTAAATGTTTGAAGTATTTAAGCAATATAAAGTATAGACAGAAAATCAATTAAGCAAGAAGATACTTGAGCTCTAAGATAATGAGGGAGAAGAATATATATCAAGTGTATTCCTTCATTTCACAACTCAGCATAGTATACAGAGACAACACTCTACTTGAAATAAACCTCAACAAAATGGTCTCACTAAAAGAGTAATTTGAACCATGAGCAAACAAATAATAGCTATGCTAGCAAAGTCTAGACTTATTCTTTCTGGGGCCACTATCTAGCCTTAATGGTTAATGTTTGGAATAGACTCCCAACAGTCTTTCTTCTAAACATCAGATTCTTTAAAGCTTCTGATAAAAGATATATTTCATTTCAGAATCTGGGAATGTACAGCATATTTGTATATACAATGAGACAAATGAAACTCATTATAACCTCATGCTGAAAAGTGTGTCTTTATTAAATACCCTACTGGATATAAAGGTTGGTTGTTTTATAACTTCACTACTCATAAAATCCAAATATCTGAATGAGCAGACTTTGATGAAAGATACTATCTGTGGTTATCAGACCAAAGATATGATAATATACCCCAATCTATACTCTTTATACCACTATCAAATCTTGATACCACAAAATATCAGAATCCATTAGCTCAATACCATCACTATTAGAACTGCTACCTCTCTAGATGACAGAGATGAAAATGAACAACCTATATCTACTATTAAGGCAAAATTATCTCCAGTAAGATGTCAAACCAATCCTATTACTCCTTTTTAAGAGAATAGCATCTCTGATGATAAAAATGACTCTTATGGAAATTCTATTGGTCTAGAACTTTTCAGAAGTTCTTCTAAAGCATCTGGACATATTTTACAGCTACTACCTTCTCCAAGATATTCATTTCACAATTCAGCACCTAGAAGAACTCACTGGCTCTCAGAAAATCTACTATTTAATACTATTTATAAAGATAAAAGAGCTAATAACATGAATGTTGAATTTGAACTTATAGAATTTGCTAGAAGTGTCTCTGGCCCAGATCTTTGAAATTACAAAGCAGCTATGAGTTCACCATATGCTGATCAGTAGAGAGAGGCCTGTAATACTGTAATTTTGACTCTAATTACTAATGGAACATGGAAACTAGTAGAACTTTCACAAGTAGTTAATTTAAGTTTAAGCTGGGTTTTCAAACTTAAACTCAATCCAAACAATACCACTGAATGCTATTAGTCTAGAATTGTTACAAATAAATATTGTAAGAGAACTCAGTTTTTCATCATATCCAGCTAAGTATGATCTCTTTATAGTAGACTCTATGGGTATTTCTATAGTCCTCACTACTTCACCAAACTCTGCAGTCTTCCTATGGACCTTACTACCACTCTGTACTCCTGAGTACCACTGCTGGACTTGTAGACTTCACTACTATAGAACCTAGAACTCTACAGTCATATCTGGCATTTCTAGAAAACTTTTCAGACTACCAAGCTACTATTCTCTTTTGCTTCAACTATATTCTATCTTTCTAGGTAATGTTCTAGATATTTTGACTCAGGTTCCTGATCATTTGCACACTATCATTCTGGTGTTATCTTAACATTGTTCCACTAGATTATAATAGACAGTAGAAGTATTTAGGACATTAGGCACCTTCATAAAATCTCATTTTGTTCTCTTAGGTTCCCATGAAGATGGGTAGTACTTAGTCTTTAGTCACTACAATATATCACCCCCATAGTGTCACAAACTTCATTCAACTTATATCTTCACAACTAAGGGACTGATTCTCACAAACCAAGTTGTACTGGAATTTGCACATATATAGGATGTACAAAAGTGACAACAGATTACTGAGATATCAGACCATCATTGACTACAAGTTTTATTGGCTATTATCTTAGGAATATCATATATTATATGGAGACTAGTGTTCATAGAGATACAAGCATATTAATATAGTAACATAATTAGTTACCTTCTAGAATTAGCCTGACATCTGCTATGACAGATGACAGCCCTACCAGATATGGGTTTTTATCATGTGATAGAAACAGCTTACACATAGACTATTACTATTTTATATAAATACTTCTATGTTTGAGAATTAGACCTTAGACATCAATTATCAATTATTATTCTTCATCATCATTGTCATCACTATTGAACTTCTAAATTACTCCTAAATCTCTGAGAGTACACCCAAGGTTTAAATAAGTAAGTAGTTCATTTTGTGATAAATAAACGTTGCTCTAACAGATATTCACAATGATCTGGTTATAACTATACTGAAGTCTTTGCTCTTATCTTTTATCCTACTTCCCTATACCTTATAATTACTCTAGCTGCCAAAGAAGGCTTTAAAATGTGATTACTGGACATCTCTTCTATATTTACTTATTGTTATGAACTTAGACTTAATAGTTAGAGCAAAAGAACAACCTTGTATTGGGTAACACAAGAGAACTTGATGGAGTTCTAGTTACAAAGTTTTTATATCCTTTTGTGATATATAATTGTGTGACTGTGACTATGTTATGTGACATGTGACAGATGTGTGACAGTCATGTGTCATGTCATACTAATCTTTAACTTAAAGTCTAAAAAATAGAAATAAAATGAAAATGAAAATGAGAAATAAAAATAAATAGAGTCTATCATCTTCAACTCTGACACTTATAGAGAACTAAATAAAGTGATATATATAAGACAACTTAAAGGATATTATCAATAAGAACCAAATATTATCTACAAACTACACAAGTTACTTTATTGTCTGAAACAGTCAGTTATATAATGGAACAAGAACTTTACTCCATGCTTGATACCCTAGGTTTCCAGTATATCAGAGTGACAACTCCATCTATATATACTTATTAAAGAATATCAAATTTATTTGTACTAGTATTCATTGATGATATTATTCTAATATTAAGAAATAACTCTGCTATAGCCTCTATAGTTTAAGACTTATAATAACACTTCAATATTAATAAGCTCTTGAAACACTTTGGAATGATATTGCATCCTAATCTAACTATATCCATCCCAACCCATGGATAACACCTTTCTCTTATCTATACTCTCTAATTTCTTCCAGTATAGATTACTTGTCTTTATTTCACCTCAGATATTCTTGCTAGACTCTTTTCAACTCTATAAATCTTTATCTCTGATATCTGAGAATCACTAGAAACCAGAGTAATACTTAGTAGTTTTCATTCTAGATAACTACTCTAAATAGTATACTTAGTACATAAGTTAGTAGTTTATACTGTAAGTCTTATCCTGAAAATCAACTAAAAATACCACTACTTCCAGTATTAGTAACAACATACCTCCCACTTTCTGGTAGACTTATTCACTAATTATGTCTCTGAGTATCTTATCTGAAATATATAACTAGTGTAACTTGCAGAGATGTAGTACACAAGCTGAAGCTAAAGGTCATTCCGACTTCTGCTTTTTATATTTTTAAATAATACTTATTACCTTATTTTAGACTTCTGAGAGATTATCATTGGATCTTAGATAACAAGATGTGAATTACATCTAATAAATAGACAATTGCAACTTTACTAAGACCTCTCTTTCTTTAGAGACTTATTTGTCTAATTTAGTTCCAACAAACATTGAATAATCCAAGATAAAATTAGTATCCTATTTGTCTACTATGAGATCTTTATAATATCTTGCAATCATAACTCAACTAAATATTACTTATACTATTAGAGCAACTGGGCAGAAGAGTAAAGCACTTTAAATTTTCAGGAAATTCTAAGTTTATTATTCAAAAAATACTAAACTATATACTTATCTCTAAAAAATCTTAAAAGAACAGAATAAGGACTCCTGAAGGTGATGACTACTTTATATTAACAGGTCCATTCTAATGTGTCAGAATTCTGTTTACATAAGCATGAAATAATAATACTTAAGTAATCAGGAATAGTTCAGAATAGAAAAACTGAATTGAAAGAGAGCTAGAGTGCTTAGCAGGTACTTCTAGAGCATGGAAAAGTGAATATGTAGATGTGTAGATAACACTAGCAAACTTTGAAAGATCACAGAGTATTATGGAAGAGCAAGAGAGTACTAGAAAGAGAGTTAAATAACATATCTGAATAGTTAGAAGTGTTAGTATGTAGCTTAAAGGGGTTTAGAGCATAGAAAATCAGATAAGTAGATGAGTGTGGATGTGAAAAAGAATCATAGAACATGGATCAGCTAAAAAATATGGAAGAGAAAAGTCTCAAAAGAGCCAGTCCTTTTATATACACTGTATCTTCTTTTAAAATATTTAATCATAATTCTCATCTGACTCACTAGAATGCTTTGAAGTATCTACTCTATTACTTGAAAGAGACCAGTAATTACAAGTTAAGATAAATGACATACTTTTATATTAAGATATTACTAACCTACTCTAAAGTCTATATGCTCTATAAAGGTCAATATGTTATCACTATGCTATATGACATTATTTGTTCTAAAACCTTCCACAATCTTCTCTGTGACTGTGACATGTGTGATAGTCACACATCACATCACATCACACTTCTTTATCTAAGTTCAAAATAATAAAAATAAATAAATAAATAGAAAATAGAAAATCAAATAAAAGAGAAAGAAAAATAAAATAAAGTCCAGTTTATTATTGACAATTCCAATGTATCACATAGTAGTTGTAAAGAAAGTGGTTATTCTACAGATGAGTATGCAACCACAGCATATAGTAGAGTAGTAAAATGATCATCAAAACATCAACTCTTTGTTATATTATCTAGTACTCAAGCAGAGTATGTAGCTGCTGTCAAATCTAGAAAAGAGATTAAGTAAATGAAAAACATCTTAAAAGAATTTAGGTCTCTAGTGTTTTATAGCAATATACCAATATTAGCACTTATTTTCTTTGGACTTCATTCTATTTCCCAAAGTTATGACCATATGGCAAACAGATGGTACAGTATATAAGCTAAAGCCAAGATTGTTTTGGTAAGCTTGTATTACCACACACTTTGTATGAGGTTTTCACACTCAGTATATCTCTAAGCTTTTGTCTTCCAGTATGAACTATCTCTAACATTTACTAAAACTGTGTTATAGAACACTTTGGACATTAACATTTTTCTTTTCCTTTTATCTATTTTTCTTGATTTTTCTTTTCTTTTTCTTTTTCTTTTTAGTAACAATGAAGAGGCACATGATGTCGCAGTCACATGACATGTCACATGATGTGACATCATAAGCCTGGAACATAGTAGAAAGATCTAGAAGATGACATCAGGGCACATGTATACAACAT
>Ga0157358_1000446_pt1 | contig 16997 bp, 15 predicted proteins | sample AttcapACBM2_FD_111484 | JGI IMG/M metagenome (GOLD analysis project Ga0157358, IMG submission 111484) | Fungus gardens microbial communities from leaf cutter ant in Botucatu, State of São Paulo, Brazil - Atta capiguara ACBM2 | ecosystem: Host-associated > Fungi > Mycelium > Unclassified ... | reverse complement strand
CGGTCTTGCTGCTGTTCGGCGCCAGCTTTATGGCGATCATGGTAATGAAAACCGTGGGCTTCAGCTTTAATAATCTCTTCACTCAGGCTATGGCGGTGCATCCAAAAGGCGTGGCTATTATGCGTCCTGGCGGGCTGGTGCACGACCCGATTTCCGCGCTGTCGCTCGGGCTGGGGCTGATGTTTGGTACGGCAGGTCTGCCGCATATTTTGATGCGTTTCTTTACCGTCAGCGACGCCCGCGAAGCGCGTAAAAGCGTCTTCTACGCGACCGGCTTTATGGGTTATTTCTATTTCCTGACCTTTATTATCGGTTTCGGTGCCATTCTGCTGGTCGGCGCTAATCCTGCCTTTAAGGATGCGACCGGCCTGCTGATTGGGGGGAACAATATGGCGGCGGTGCACCTGGCCGATGCGGTTGGCGGTAGCCTTTTTCTCGGCTTTATTTCTGCGGTAGCGTTCGCCACTATCCTGGCGGTGGTCGCTGGCCTGACGCTGGCAGGCGCCTCGGCAGTGTCGCACGACCTCTATGCCAGCGTGGTTAAAAAAGGTCAGGCAACCGAGAAGCAGGAGCTGCGCGTCTCAAAAATCACCGTGTTGGTGCTGGGAGTGGTGGCTATTGCGCTGGGTATTTTGTTTGAGAAACAGAATATTGCCTTTATGGTCGGGCTGGCCTTCTCGATTGCGGCAAGCTGTAACTTCCCGATTATTCTGCTGTCGATGTACTGGTCGAAACTGACCACAAGAGGCGCGATGGCGGGCGGCTGGCTGGGATTACTGACGGCGGTAGTGCTGATGATCCTGGGACCGACGGTGTGGGTGCAGGTGCTGGGCCACGCGAAGCCGGTATTCCCTTACGAGTATCCGGCGCTGTTTTCCATGCTGGTCGCTTTCATCGGCACCTGGTTTTTTTCCGTGACCGATCGTTCAGCATCAGGCCAACAGGAGCGTCAGCGTTTTCAGGCACAGTTTGTCCGTTCACAGACGGGCGTAGGGATTGAAAGCGGGAAAAGTCACTAGTAGGGGACTGTCACAGGCTAAAGCCAGAGCAGGCGTAAAGCGAGTCCGTTCAAAGCCGGACTCGCTGCCCTTTGCATCAGAAATGCAGAGAAGCACCAACGTATGGACCATCAGCAATCACGTTGTCTTTACGGCCATCTTTGCCGTTCATCGCCAGGTACTGATAACCCACGCGCACGTCAACCAGGGAGATTGGCTGGAAGCTTACGCCAGCGGAGGCTTCCTGATAGTTATCAATGTGGCTGGAGAAGGAATCCGGTGAGTAGTAATACTGGCCGAACACATTAAACATTTTGGTCACCGGCAGTCTCACGCCAGCGCCCACTGCTACCGCGTAGCCATCTTTACTGTTTTTTGGATTAGTAGAGATTGCCTTCACGCCAGGCGTAATAAACAAATCGCCCACTGCCACGTTGTAACCCAGACCCAGGCTACCCATGCTGCCGTCGTGATCGCTGCGCAACCAGTTACCGGTCAGCGCCAGGCCCGGGGTGTCAGCGCCCATGCCTGCGTATAAATTGGTATAATTACGACCAACGTCGACACCGCCTTCAATAGCCTGTGCTGAACCGGCCAGCGCCAGTAGCGCCAGAGCGCCTGCGGTAGTTGCCACTGCTTTCATATTATTCTCCTGATGAATGTACTCACGCCGTTTTCCCGACGGCCGCAAAGACTAAAGCATCAACCGAAAGAATTAAATGAGAATGCGATGAATCTCAAAGTTCGTTTAGTCACTATTGCTGTTACTGGCCATTCATCAGACCATCGTCCACATCAGGCGGCCTATCAGTGGCGCAATCACTACCGTGACTACCCCTGACAGCATCATAACCAGGCTGGCAACCACGCCCTCCTCCTGACCAATTTCATAGGCACGAGCGGTACCTGCGCCATGTGAAGCTGCACCAAACCCCGCGCCTTTCGCCAGCCCTTGCTTAACGGCAAGACGAATAAACAGCAGATCGCCTACGGCCATGCCGAACACGCCGGTAATCACCACAAACAGCGCCACCAGATCGGGCTGCCCGCCCAGTTGCTTCGCCGCTGCCAGCGCAAACGGCGTGGTAATTGACCGCACGGCCAGGCTGCGCTGGATCGCTTCCGGCAGCGTTAGCAGCCTTGCCAGCCATACCGAACTGCACACGGCGACCAGCGTGGCGGTTAGCACGCCTGCGCTAAGCGAGAGCCAGTGACGACGGATGATGGCGACATTTTCGTAAACCGGCACGGCGAAGGCCAGCGTAGCCGGGCCAAGCAGCCACAGCAGCCAGCGGTTTTCACCAATATAGCTTTGCCAGGAAATATGGGTCAGCAGCAGCAGCGCGACCAGCACCATTGGCGTCATCACCAGCGGCATCAGCAACAGCCTGTGCCAGCGACGATAAAGGCGCTTATTAAGGAAGTACACCAGCAGCGTGACCAGCAGGCAAAGCAGGCTGATAAAAAAACTATTCACCCCGACGCTCCTTTTTACGTTCCGCCAGCCAGATTTCAAAACGATAAACGCGGTCTACCACCAGCGCAGTAGCGGAAAGGACCAGCAGCGTACTGATCATGATAACCAGCATAATCCGCCAGCCGTCCACCCTAAGCAGCTGTGAGTAGTTAACAACCGCGACCACCGCCGGAATGAAAAACAGCAGCATTTCCGCCAACAACCACCGCGACCCGGCCTTCACCCACTTCAGAGGGAGCACGCGTAGCATAATCAGGGCGAGCAGCAGCAACATCCCGACGATATTGGCAGGTAACGGCAGATGCAACCAGTCCACCAGCTGTTGCGCAACCAGGAAAAAAGCGACGTACAGCGCAACCTGCAGGGGGACCTGAATACGTTGCGGCCATGTGTTTTGCGGGCGTATCGCCAGTGTCATGATGGGGTTCTCTCTGAATAATGCGTAAAGAGAGTATAAAGCCGTACCAGAGGGTGAAAAAAATGACTTAATATTATCTGAACTATGCCCTACAGGAATGTTTATGGACGTCAGAGCCCTGCGCTATTTTGTGGAAGTGGTACGCCAGCAAAGTTTTACCCGTGCGGCAGAGCAACTGTACGTTACCCAGCCGACGATCAGTAAAATGCTGCGCCAGCTGGAAGAGGAACTGGGCTGTACGCTATTGATCCGTGAAGGACGCAAGCTGCATCTGACCGACACCGGCCAGGCCGTTTATCAGCGCGGGTTGACTATCCTGCAGGAGTTTAAGCAGCTGGAGGCGGAGATTAGCGATATCAACGACCTGAAAACCGGCGAGCTGCGGCTGGGTATTCCGCCGATGGTGGGGATGCAGATCGCCGGGTCGATCTCCGCTTTCCGCCAGCGTTATCCCGGCGTCGAGCTGAAAATTTCCGAATTCGGCGGCCTGACCGTGCAGCAGGCGGTGCTTTCCGGCACGCTGGATATTGCCATGACTGCCCTGCCGGTAGCGGAAGATCTGCCGCTGAACGCGCTGCCGCTGATGAGCCATCCGCTCTGCGTGCTGGTGCCTAAAACCCGCGAATGGCTGCGCCGTACCCATGTCCCGCTGGCCGAACTGGCCGGCCATCCTATCCTGATTTACAACGAAGAGTTTTCGCTTAACCGACAGCTGATGCGCGCTTTTCAGGCTAACGGCTTCACGCCGCAGATCGCGGTACGCAGCGGCCAGTGGGATTTCCTTGCAGCGATGGTGCAAGCCGGCATGGGCGTGGCGATCCTGCCCGAACCAATCTGCCAGCGGCTGGATAAAAGCCACCTGCTATGGCTGCCGCTGGAGTCGGAGCTGGTGTGGCAGCTGGGCCTGATCTGGCGGGAAGGCAGCTACCTGTCAAAGAGCGCGCAGGCCTGGATCGCGTGCTGTCGGCAGTTCTGGCCTGGCCAAACGCCGACGCTATCAATGTAGCGGTTGAGTAATTGATTTAGTGCCGCTTGCCAGCGGCCGATAAAAGCGGAACAGCGCTGTTTCGCCAGTCGAGCAGTGACGATAACGCTAAATGATAATACTGATTTTATTTTAACGGGCAGATGAGCAAAAGGTTTCTCTCGCCATTTGTACGAATATCTTCCTCAAGATTTAGTTTGACTTTTTCCCCGTCAAGTTCGATCCACATGGAATTTTCATCCGACATAAAATAAAAAATAAACGCCTTATTTAGGTTATCCTCAGTAGCCAATATTCCTTCCCATGACGTGTAATTATTAAATTGACGGGTAATAAAAGTGTATGCTTCCCGCCAGCTGTTAGTCGCATGCAGGGCATATTGCTGAAACAGATGATAGCTTTTCTGATATTGGCCTTCTGGGGGATCTTTTTTGCTTAAAGTTGTTATGCTACCGACTTGATAATCAAGAATAGCAATAGTGCCGTACATATCTTTAGCGACGACTACCGCGTGCCCGGATCCCAACGGAAATCCCCCCCTTTGAGCATGCGGATGACGAAAATAGGTCAGCCCCATCGCTTCCGTTGCAGCCAGTTCACGATCGATATAATCATACGTCTGCTCCCAGAGCACATTCGTCGGCAGTGTAGGTGCATCAAAGTTCGTCAGCGCGGCATAGCGGCCTGCGTCGCCATATAGGCTTAGCGTCTCTGCCAACGTGCCGCCATACTGCTGCATGGTTTCTGACTCCGCCACCAGCTCGTTAACAGTTTGATTAGTCAATGCGGCAACAGTGCAATAATAGCAGTTAGTATTAAGTTGATAAGGATTAAGTAATGTCGATATTTCCTTAAAATCATCAATTAGCTGTAGGCCCGCGCCAAAAAAACCACTGAAGTTTGCGGGCTGTATTTGCAAATGTTGCTGTTGAATTATTACAATGAGATGCTGCTGTATAGCATAACTAATGGGCGAGCCTGGCAATATCTTATCTTTATTAAACGGAATCTTTTCCAATACGGCCTCCTTAATTTTGTCAGGCATTATATTTTCACTATAAAAGCACACGTTTCGATATCCGATTGGATATACTTCAGTAGCCTGGCAAATTGGAGGCGCTATTTTTATGTAGTAGATCAATAAACCTGAAATTTACTACACGCCTTGAGATATAATAAGAATGGACAACATCAATACTAAGAGAAAAACCGCGAGCCCGGTGGCTCGCGGTCTTGCCTCTACTCTTCTTTCTCGATCAGCAGCGTTTCCAGCAGGTCGAGATCGTGCAGCATTTTCTGCATGGTCTCATTACTGATTTTCTGCGTGGCGCGCAGGTGATACAGCTCACCGCGTTCAGCGCGCAGCGCGGTCAGACGGAAGCGGCGCTCGAGGTTTTCCGCATACAGCGCCCGTTCCAGATCGGCCTTACCGTCCACGCGACGACGCATATTACCAATCACCCGTGAAGCGACCTCTTTGACCAGCTCGGCATCAATGTTCTCTTCAGTATCGGTTGTCAGGCGTTCTTCCATCTTATGCAGGCTGTCGATAGCCGTTTCCGCCATCGCCGCGCGCGCCATCTGCACTTCGTGACGATGTGCCGTCTTGTCATGGCCTGCTACGCCGCGCAGCAGCACCGGCAATACCGCCACACCGACCAGCAGCGAGAACAGGATGACGCCCATTGCCAGGAACACCAGCTCGTAGCGCGCCGGAAAAGCGTCGCCGTTAGTCAGGAACAGCGGAATGGACAGCACACCGGCCAGGGTAATGGCTCCACGCACGCCAGCAAAAGAGGCGATCAGCAGTTCACGCAGGCTGTAGCTGGTGAACTCCATTGGCCGTTTTTTCAGCAGGCGCTGGCTGATCAGGCGCATGGTCCACAGCCAGGCGAAGCGGACGATCATCAGCGCGGCATAAATCAGCACTACAGACAGCACCAGCATCCACAGATCGACATTAGGATCGGCCTCTGCCTGGGCTATGGACAGCTGCAGGATATCCGGCAGCTGCAGGCCGAGCATCAGGAACACCATGCCGTTAAAAACAAATTCCAGCATTTGCCAGACGCTATTGGCACGCAAGCGCATCGCCAGAGGTGCCTGACGGATAATGCCTGAACGGGTGATGGTCATGCCCGCCGCGACGGCAGCCAGGATACCCGACACGCCGATATGTTCAGCAATCAGGTAAGACGCAAAAGGCAGCAGCAGCAGCAGCACCGTCTGCGTGGCCGGATCGTCACCAGTCCAGCGGCTGAACAGGCGCAGCGACTTGCCGTACAGCCAGCAGATAGCAATACCGGCTATCAGCCCGCCAACGGCGACCTTTACGAATTCCAGCGACGCGCCGGAAACCGTAAACACCATGGTGCCCATCGCAACCGCGACGGCGAACTTTAGCGATACCAGGCCAGAAGCGTCATTCATCAGCGCTTCACCCTGCAATATCGACATAATTTTCTTCGGTATGCGTCCTTCGCCGACAATACCAGAAAGCGCTACGGCGTCGGTTGGCGACAGGACGGCCGCCAGTGCGAAAGCAGGCAACAGCGGAATGCCCGGCACCAGCCAGTAGATCAGATAACCAATGCCGACTACGGTGATCAGCACCAGTACCAGCGCCAGGCCAATAATCTCGCGTCCGTGATGTAAAAACTCGCTGGTCGGCGTCTTCCAGCCGTCAGCAAACAGCAGTGGCGGAATAAACAGGACCAGGAACAGCTCGGGATCGAAATCGACATGCAGGCCGAAAGTTGGCCACGCTAACAGCGCCCCCATCACGATCTGCACCAGCGGCAGGGGGATTTGAAAAGGAATAATGCGTGCGGCTACGCCAGAGAGCGACACCACCAGCGTGAGGATGAGAATAGTAAAAAAGATTTCCATGTTGTCCTTTCATAGCTTCCAGATAGCAACAAAATACCAGGCTCGGGACACATAATGCCCTGTGTAATAGTAAAGCAAAAATGGGACACGCTGAAAAAGCTGATGTGTGCTATTACGCGTAAAAAGCGAAGATTCGGAACGGAGGCCGGAAAAACCGGCCTCGCGAAGGGGATCAGATGGCCCAGCCGCCCGCGTAAAACGCGACCAGCGCGACAGCGATAATCACCGTGCCGACGTTGAGCTTGCGCCACTCGCCTGCAAAGATGCGGCCAATGACCAGCGAGCCAAAGCCCAACATAATGCCCGTGACGATATTGCAGGTCAGCACGATAAACACGGCGGCCAGCAGGCCAGACATGGCATCGACAAAATCGCTGAAGTCGATTTTGGAGACGTTGCTCAGCATTAGCAGGCCCACGTACATCAGCGCCGGCGCGGTAGCATAGCCCGGCACTAAGTAAGCCAGTGGCGACAGGAACAGGATCAGCAAAAACAGCACACCTACCACGATAGCGGTCAGGCCGGTTTTGCCGCCCGCAGCCGTACCCGCAGCGGATTCGATATACACGGCCGCAGGCGAAGCGCCAATCAGGCCGGAAAAGATGCTGCTAACCGAATCCGTGGTCAGCGCTTTACCGCCATTCAGGATCTGATGATCTTTATCCAGCAGGTTCGCCTGCCCCGCTACCGCACGGATAGTGCCGGTCGCGTCAAACACCGCGGTCATTACCAGCGCCAGCACGCTTGGCAATACCGCCGGTTTGAGCGCGCCTAAAATATCCAGACTGAAGACCAGCGAGTGGCCTTGCGCATCCGACAGCGAAGGCATGGCGAACAGCCCCTGATATTTTACGGCCGGATCGAAAATCAGTCCGAGTACGGAAATGGCAATGATGGTCAGCAGGATCCCGCCCGGCACGCGAAGCTTTTCCAGGCCAAAGATTACCGCCAGCCCTGCCAGCGTCATCAGAACCGGGAAAGAGGCGAAATCGCCCAGCGCAACCGGTAGCGCGCCCGGTACGGGGTTTTTTACCACCAGTCCTACGCCATTAGCGGCAATCAGCAGCAGAAACAGGCCGATACCGACGCCGGTACCGTGCGCCACGCCCATCGGCAGGTTGCGTAATATCCAAGCACGGATCCCGGTTGCGGAGATTAGCGTAAACAGCACGCCCATCAGGAAGACCGCACCCAGCGCGACCGGCACGCTGATATGTTGGCCCAGCACCAGGCTGAAGGCGGTAAAAGCGGTCAATGAAATGGCACAGCCTATCGCCATCGGCAGGTTTGCCCACAGCCCCATAATAACCGAGCCAAAGCCCGCTACCAGGCAGGTCGAGACAAACACGGCAGCGGGAGGAAAGCCCGCCTTACCGAGCATGGAAGGCACAACAATCACCGAATAGACCATGGCGAGGAAGGTGGTAAGTCCGGCTAAAATCTCCTGACGCACGGAGCTGCCGCGCGCAGAAATTTTAAACCAGGCATCTAACGATCCGCCGGTCTGATGATGAGTCGACATAATGGAAATCCCCTGAACTTTCTTATGAATTATCGATGCCTGATGACGGGTTCATACCACGTTTACATCCCTGATAGCGCTATTGCAGATCGACAAAACTCCGTAAAGGAGCCGCGATCGGAAAAAAGCAAACGTTTAACCCGACAGGCATACTGCATTTTTTTAAAGGCAAACGATTATCCTGCCTTTAAGGCCGCCTTTTCAACTGCTGATGCCGGGAAGCTTGCAGATTTTCCTTTCTTTTACGCCCGCACCTGCCTGAGCAGACTTTAGCTGGCTCATTGGCAAGCGCGGTCATAGCACTTTCTTATGAGGAAGCACGAGGAAACTTCAGGAGCTGCGGTGCGATTATTTATTCAAGATTGACCGCGCCACCTTTCTGCAGCGCCCGTTGCCAGGCCGCCCGGCTTTGGACTTTCTTTAGCCAGGCCTGAATAGCAGGAGAACTTCCTGCGCCGCCGCGCGCGCTGAGCGCCTGAAGTGGAAAACTCATCTGCACGTCGGCAATGCTGAAATGAGAACCGGCAAACCATTCATTGTCAGCAAGATGCTGCTCGATAAACTCGCGATGGGTGGCAAGTTGCTTGTCGAGGTACGCCTTCTGCACGCCTTTGCCAAAAGCGCGCCCTACTGGCCGCAGCAGCCAGGGCACCGGAGCCTCACCCATGCGGCTGAAAATAAGCTTCATCACCAGCAGCGGCATCAGCGAGCCTTCTGCATAATGCAGCCAGTAACGGCCCGCGATGTGCTCGTCTTCCGTAGTCAGTTTCAGACGGCTTTCAGCATCATAATGCTCCGCCAAATATTCAAGGATCGCGCCGGACTCTGCAATCACCCGATTGCCATCGGTGATCACCGGCGATTTACCGAGAGGGTGCACTTTTTTCAGCGCTTCGGGTGCCAGCATCGTTTTTTCCCGCTGGTACAGTTTGATTTGATAAGGGGTTTCCAGTTCTTCCAGCAGCCAGAGAATACGCTGCGAACGGGAGTTGTTCAGATGGTGGACGGTGATCATGACCTTTCCTTGTGCGTAAATACAGTGCTCTCAGTATAGACAGCCTTATTTACGTTCAGGTGCCAGCAGGATCGCCCCCGTGCCGCGCTCGCTCAGGCGGTCATCCGGATTACGCAACGGACAGTCTTCCATTGATAAACAGCCGCAGCCAATACAGCCATCCAGATCGTCACGCAGTCGGGTCAGGGTATCGATACGGCTGTCCAGTTCTTCGCGCCATTTACGGGTCAACAGCGCCCACTCTTTTGGCGAGAGCCGTTTGCCCGGCGGAAACTGAACCAGGTGCTCGCCAATAGTCGCCAGCGGAATGCCTATCCTTTGGGCAATTTTAATCACCGCCACCCGACGCAGGACGTCACGGTGATAACGGCGCTGATTGCCGCCGTTGCGGAAACTGGCGATCAGGCCTTTGCTTTCATAAAAATGCAGCGCTGAGACGGCCACGCCGCAGCGTGCCGCTACGTCGCCGGGGGTCAGTTCGCGCTTATTCAGAACGGACGTTTTTTTCATTTTGCGCTTTACCTCAAGTTAACTTGAGGAATTATACTCCAGCCCTTGAGAAGGCGAACCCTCTTTTTTCGCCATGTTGATTGGCCGCCAGCTACCGGGAGAAGATCAGAATGCATAATGATATTGTTCACGCGCTTACCGACTGGATTGACAGTAATCTGGATAAGACGCTTTCCATTGATGACGTTGCGGCGCGATCCGGCTATTCCAAATGGCACCTACAGCGCATGTTCCGGGCCGTGACTAAACAGACGCTGGGCAACTATATCCGTGAACGCCGTCTGACCCTGGCCGCGAAAGAGCTGTGCCAGACGCAACGTCCGGTTTTTGATATTGCTATGCAGTACGGCTATGACTCGCAGCAGACTTTCTCACGCGTTTTTCGCCGCCAGTTTGATCAGACCCCGACGGCCTACCGGCACAGTATGCGTCGCCCGCAGAAACGCCAGGCCAGTTTTGACTGCAGCGAATTCGCTTACGCTCACAGCTAAACGTTTTCATATTCAGGCGCCGCTGCCGTCTGTAGTCGGCTCCAGAGCGTGGGCGAAAAATACCAGCCGCCACCCAACGCCTTGATGTGGTACATCGCCGCATCGGCCTGGGCGATGGTCGCCTCGCCGGTATGATGATTTTTTGCCATCGCGATGCCGATACTCAGCGACTGAGTAAGAAGAGTACCGTCGTCCAGTCGTACAGGTTCACGCATCGCTTCAATCAGGTTTTGCGCGACGCAGCCCGCCTGTTCGCCGCTTTCAATACCCGATAGCAGTACGGCAAATTCGTCCCCACCAAGTCGTGCCACCAGATCATTCTTACGCAAATGCCCGCGCAGGCGCTGAGCGGTAATGGCCAGTACGCGATCGCCAGCAGCATGACCGTAGCGGTCGTTGACCTCTTTAAAACGGTCGCCGTCAATAAACAAGACTGCTACCTGCGCAGCGGTTAAAGGCGTGCTTAATTGCTGCTTAAGCTCCTGCTCAAAAGCCGTGCGGTTAGGCAACCCGGTTAATGCATCGTGGCGAACCTGATGAGCCAGCGTGGCGTTTTCGCTTTGCAGATGGCGTTGCCAGTTGGCTAACTCATCCAGCAGGCTGTTAAAGTCACCGCTAAGTTTGTTCAGCTCGGCAATAGAAGAGGAAGGCACGCGTAGCGAGAAGGCCCGCCGCTTACGCACCTCATGCGCCACGCAGGCGATATTCGACAGGGCGCTGACAATGCCTGAATGCATTCTGCGCGACAAATAAAAGGCCAGCAGTGCGGAAATTAACATGCTGCATCCCAGCCATGTCAGCGCCTGGAAAAGATAGTGCATCACCCGACAACCATCACCGGTCAGCCAAATCGAGCCGACTTCTTTCCCTTCGCACAGCACGGGAATGTGTACCGGTTTTGGAAATAACCAGCGCGAGACCAGCTCACTAAAGGCGCTTTTTTCACGATGGTCGCTGGCGGCCCAGCTGGCCAGCAAATGACGATCCGCATCGAGGATCCGCACCTGACCAAACTGCGTTTTCGCACCAATATCCTGCAGGATAGCGCGCGCTGCTGCACCGTCGCCTGTTGCTACCGCCTGCTGTGCACTGTAGCTGATGGTCGTCGCCAGCAGCTCGGAATTATTTTCTGCATAGCTACGCAGCGCCAGCACTGAAAGCAGTGAAAGCGAGAGACCGCTGAAGGTCAGCGAGACAATAATGATAATTAAATGAATACGCCGTAGCGACTTTCGTAGCGTGGGCAGCGGTTTCGCTGCCGATTGCGCGGTAATGTTTCCCGCGGGACGGTCATGATACATGATTCCTCCCACGCCAACCGAACGGATCTCCGCTCATGCAGCGCTTCTGCATTGGGGCCTTACGTTGACGACCGCCCGAAGCTGCAACGCTGCCGGGACCAGGCTACTGCCCCGATCTGAGTTAAAGAGCAAGCTGAAAGCACAGGGAAAATTAACTGCGGGCAAAATGGCTTTTCGACTCTGAATAGCCACAGGCAAACAGACAGGCTCCGGTTATCTGACATAAATTTTCGCTATCTTTCCCTGCGCGTTATGACTGAAAACGCTTCATGGGAATAAAAAAGCAAAAATAAGTTTCTAAAAATCCTACAACCCCTCTTCATTCCATACAACTTTTAACAGGTCGGATTCATCCCAAACGATCCAATTATTGTCAGATAATGCGGCATAATGCCGTGAGAAATAAAGAATAACGGGGTGGAAAAAGGAAAAGACAATCCCGCAATGGAAGATTAATAATGGAAATTATTATCATCTATTGTCTCAAAAAATAAACCGAATTTGAGTTTGCCTTAAAGGAGAATTAATTCTTTTTGGTAATATTACGCATCTGCCGTCAAATATCGTCGCTAACCTACGGGAAATAAATACGATTATTACGCGCGTTCAAAAAACGGCCCTAAGCGGCCTTAAAAGTGTTCAAAACCCGTCCGATGCGATGCTATAATGTGACCGTCATCACACTTACCCCCCTGTATCCGTCCCGATGGAAAGCAATCCTGGCCTTTTCGTCCGGTCAGATGACGCCTTTTTATTGCCAGGCCTGATTGATGCGGAGTTGTAGAAATATGGGTACCTTAACCGCTAGCCTGGTGCTGATGAGGTGGGAGCTGATTAGTGCGGTCATGATGTTTGTTGCCAGCACCTTTAACGTAAAATGTCGTCAGTCCAGCCGCAACGGTATGGCTTTCATCTTTACTGGCGTGGGAATCGGCATGGCATGCTGGTTTGTCACCGGCCTGTTAGGTATCACGCTGAGCATGGATAACCTGCTTAACTTCTGGCATATCACCAAAGACGTGTTTGTCGATGTGATGAGCCATACGCCAGCCGATTACCCGCTGCCGTAAAACGGAATAATTTCCGACTGATACCAAAGACGTGTTTGTCGGAGTCATGAGCTATACGCCAGCCGATTACCCGCTGCCGTAAAACGCAATAATTTCTGGCTAATACTAAAGACGTGTTTGTCGGAATCATGAGCCATACGCCAGCCGATTACTCGCTGCCGTAAAACGCGTAAAGCCGCATGATATTCATGCGGCTTTCGTCTTTATACTTTCTTCAGTGCGCCGGACATAGCCGCCGCTTCGCCGCCAATGGCCTTCAATGTTTTCGGCTTACGTTCCTGCAGCCACATATCGCCCATCATTTTATCCAGCCCCTGATCCAGACCGGTTACCATGCCTGCACCTGGCGTAAAGGTCAGCTCACCGAAGTAGATCTGTCCTTCACTGATATACCAGTCAACGCGCACATAGTCGAAGTCGCTGGCCAGCTTTTTACTCAGCGCCAGGGCTTTCTCCAGCGTTTCCAGATCGCCACTGATATCCAGCCCCGTATCGCGAATCTTGTAGAAGCAGGATTTCAGCGTGTTCACATAGAAATTCATCGACAATGGTGCATTGCCACAGCGGTTATAAATAATCTGCAAAACGTACTCGAAAGTGCCGTCTTTTTTATTGAACATATGGAACTTGTAGTCAACGGCAGCAAACTTGCCGTCGCCAACATACTGTTCAACCAGAATGCGTGGCTTAATGTAGCGATAGTGGATTTCACGCGCTTCGTGCGAAAAATCCCGGCTCAGCCACTCTTCACAGCGCTTGATCAGCAGCTGCTTCTGTAAGCAGTCCGGCTCTTCCAGCAAAATCTCCACCATGCCCGATCCGTGATTAGGCTTAACTACGGTGTTCTTCAGCGAGCTCAGCCCTAACAACGTAACAGGATCGGCCGTCTCATGCAGAAGAGGGATTAAGTATTCATCCCCAATGGTCTGCGAAATATAGTCGCGTACCAACAGCTTATCTGAAAGCATCCCGTAACGCAGGTAGTCACCGGTGACAAACTTGCGGTACAACACCTTCTCATTAAACAGTTTCGGCTGGTGTATGTTAGGTAACTTTTTAAATTTATGCAGATAATAAATTCTGTCCTGATAAGACCAGGGCATTTTTTTGAAAAGGAACAGGAAACCTTTTCTTATTTCTGCTTTGAGTTTTAGCATTTTTGACCTCATTGGCAGGCTTTATAATTGTGTGAGGAAAAATGTGTTCAGAATTAGCGTCTTCTCGCTACCTGAAACCGCGACACGCGCGTCTCATTTTTCCCGGCAGGCATAAAAAATCCGTCAGCTGCTTTACCCCGTTTAAGCAGTTTTCCTGCTCACGGTCTCTGCTTCCTGCAAGACAACACCAGATTCATGCCTCTGGCGTCAGAAGAGAGAAAACTGACTGACGAAAAGCCCGTTAAGGACAGAGTAAGCGGGCTGCTTGCTTACCGTATGGCCCTCACGGGACAACAACTTCTTTTTTACCGAACAGGCGGCCCAGGGCCAGCCTGAATTTATTAGGGCTTCTTCACCACCGACGGCGCGCTTTCCTGCCGGTCTGGCAGAGAGGCGGCCTGGCCATCCTGCAGCCATATCTTACCCATCATCTCGTCCAGCCCGTGATTCAGCACCGGCATCAGGCCAGCACCTGGCGTGAAGGTCAGCTCACTGAAATAGACGTCGCCCTGACTGATAAACCAGTCAACCCGCACGTAATCGAAATCGCTGGCCAGCTTTTTACTCAGCGCCAGCGTCTTCTCCAGCGCAGCCCGGTTATGGCTGATATCCATGCCGTTATCAAAGCGACGGTAAAAACTGCTATCAAGATTGTTGACGTAAAACAGCATCGACAGCGGCTGGTTATTGCTACGGTTACAAACGACCTGTAGCACATACTCAAAATGGCCATCCTGCTTGTTAAACATATGGAACTTATAAGCGATCGCGGTGGACTTGCCGTCTCCTACACGCTGCTCAACCATGATCTGCGGTTTGACAGAGCGGTAGTGGATTTCACTCGCTTCGTGCGAGTAATCTTTTGTCAGCCATTCACTGCAGCGCTCAATAAGCTCATGTTTCTCAACGAAGTCAGGTTCATCCACAAAGACTTTAACCATGCCGGAACCCCGGTTTGGTTTAACGACGGTGTCTTTTAACGTGTCCAGTTCCAGCAGCGTTTCTGGGTTATCGGTAGTGTGTAATAAAGGGATCAGGTAATCCCCACCAATTTTGTGGGCAATATAATCCCGCACCAGAATTTTATCTGATAACGCTGCGTAACAATCGTAATTGCCTTTAATAAACTTGCGAAACAGTACCTTTTCATTAAAGGAATAAGGATGACGAATATGCGGCATCCGTTTAAACCGATGAAAAGAATATATTCTGTCCTGGCAGGTCCACGGCATAATTCGGATACAGTTCAGGGCGGCCTTTTTGATTTCTTTTTTTGCGTTTACCATTTTCTTACTCACCTATAGGTTTTGTAGTTGAGTGAGGAAAGCTGCATCCTAAGAATGACTCCATTCTTAAAGAAATAATTCATCAGCGTCAGGGATAACAGCTCGGTCACCAGCACACTCCATGCGGCGCCCGTCAGTCCCCAAAAACGAATGAAAAACCAGTTGGTTACTACGCTAATTGCTACCAGTAAGATGATTTTTACCAGCAGATAGTTAAAGCCGCCCTCTTTCACCATGTAGCGATAGGCTACTGTCCCCATGGCTGAAAAGCAGGTCGCCAGCGAAAGCAAGGTGACCAGATTGCCCGACTGCTGATAGTCATGGCCGTAAAGCAGGCTAACAATCTTTTCGCCGAACAGCGCAACGACCAGCAGCATAAACAGCGAAACAGCCACAACGTAGCCATTAAGCCTGGCGGCCAGCCTCAGCGCTACGTCACCCCGCTCACGGAAAATTTCCGAGAAGCTGGAGGTAATAATCGCCACAGGGATAAATATCCAGGAGGCAGAAATTGTATTCGCTGCTGTAAACAAGCCCAGTTCGTGCGCCGATCCCACGCCTACGAGAAAGAACTGCGCCAGCTTAACCTGAATAGAGATAAACACGCTGGAGATCGCCAGGGGTAATCCCGCATGAAACAGGTAGCGCAGATAGCTGCGGTGCTTACGTCTGGTCGGCGGGCTGATGGTGTTTTTTTGATAAAACATTGTCCGCTTGATCAGGTACGGCACCAGCGTCACCGCAACAATGGAGAATGACAGCAGTAGCGGATTGAGCCTAAACCATGCGATAGCAAAGCTAATGGCGAAACTGATGATCATTCCCGTTGCGTTAGCCACGGTATTCATGCGCGATTCTAATCGCGCATTGTTATAGACGCTAAAAATGTCCTGGGTAACGAAGATTGCCGACAGAAAAGACGCCACGGCAAAAATCAAAAAGTTTTCACGCATCTCCAGCCAGACCCAGGCCAGCACCGGAAAAGAAAGCAATAATAACAATGCCATACGTAGCTGTTTCGCTACGGCCATCAGCCGCATACCTTTCGAGGCGCTTTTGCTGATGCTTTTAAACAGGATTGTTTCCGTACCAAAAATAGCTATGGTCTGAACAATAGAAAAAATGGATGCAGAAAATGCGATTTGCCCAAAAACAGAGGGGCCAAAAGATTTTGCAACATAGGATGTAACAAAAATTACACCAAAAACCGAAACTACCTTCTCTGACATCATCCAGGCAGCGTTCGAGACGACACTGTGTTTCATTGAAGCTTCCTTCGTAGAACTAATAACTTATAACGAAAGTCAGTACATCCTTGTCTGTCACAGAGAAAGCAAACCTGGCTTGCGCCCGGCAAAAATAAGCGTCAGGAATATTATTTTACGGGCAATAGCGCACCGTTCTTATTTAAAAGATTTATTTTATCAGATCGTTTTTTTTAACGAGCCTTCTGGTTTTCCCTGGGCTTGATACTGGTTAGCAATCTACCTCAGCATGCACAATGCTGGAGAATATCCTGGCACAGTTTTTTTCTTTCGCCTGCTGGATCATTCTGAATTACCGGCTGGCCTTGCTGATGGCATGAAGCGAATTTATAACAAAAAGCGTTTTATCGAAAGCTAACCAGGTGCTTTGCAAATAAAATAGGAGAAATCCCATGATGATATTTATTCATAATCCCTTAACTTAAAGCCTGCAATTCAAATCGCGCACTTAACGTCGCCGCCCTGATTAATGGATAAATTAGATCCATTTTTTAGTGCAGCCATTCTCATCACTTTATAGTTAAGAAAGGTAATAGCATCCATGAGAAAGTCACGATATACAGAAGAGCAAATCACCAGTGCCATTAAAGCATCTGAATGCGGCGTAAAGGTT
>Ga0157358_1000445_pt1 | contig 17017 bp, 17 predicted proteins | sample AttcapACBM2_FD_111484 | JGI IMG/M metagenome (GOLD analysis project Ga0157358, IMG submission 111484) | Fungus gardens microbial communities from leaf cutter ant in Botucatu, State of São Paulo, Brazil - Atta capiguara ACBM2 | ecosystem: Host-associated > Fungi > Mycelium > Unclassified ... | reverse complement strand
TTCTTCAGGATTTCTTACGGACCGGCAGGACGCGCCATCCCTGGCGCGAACCCGCCTCTTCGCGACATCCCTGTCGCTCGTCCTGAAATCCCTCATCCGCTCAGCGGTTCAGATGGCCTCCCTGACCCCTCGCTGTTATTTCTTGTTCTTGTGTTGGGTATTTTATCGCTTTACGTTTCCGGGATTGGCTTTGGCTTTGGCTTTGGCTTTGGCTTTGGCTTTGGCTTTTCAGGTCAGCAGACAACACAGCACCACAGTTAAAACAAAGAAATCACAGGCGGGGGTTTTTCAGAGGCATCCGTAGCGCTGAGGAACAACCGGAGGCCAGGATGAGCCGACAGGACGTCGGCGAAAGGACGGTTCGCGCCAGGGATGGCGCGTCCGGACGGTCCGTCGGCCGCAGGGCGCGACGAAGGTACCCCGCAAAGCGGGGCGCGCAGGCTGCCGGACGCCGGGATTGTTAAGGGGCGGGCGTACGCCCCTTAACGCGTCCGCCTGCACGGAGAACCTGAAACTGCCCATCGCCTGGCGGGCGTAACCTTCTCAGAGCCAGCCCGCTGCGAAGCGTGCCCCGCCGCCAGGCGAACAAAAAGGCCCGGCGGGCCGCTACCCGCCTCTGCCCCGCTCAGATCAGCGCCCCACCATCATATTGGCCACCAGATACTTACGTCCCTGCTCATCCTCTTCGGTGTAAACGCCCTGCAGCTCCGGCGAGAAGCCCGGCAGCAGATTAAGCCCCTCCTCCAGCGCCAGGAAGTAACGCTGCACCGCGCCGCCCCAGACTTCGCCTGGCACGACGCACAGCACGCCCGGTGGATAAGGTAACGCGCCTTCCGCAGCGACACGGCCTGCGGCCTCGGCGATCGGAACCAGCTCCACTTCGCCGCGAATATAAGCCTGATGTGCATCCTGCGGATTTACGCTGACCGCCGGGAACTCGGCGGCGCGGAACATCAGGCGCTGCAGATCCTTCACGTTATGACTGACGTAAAGGTCATGCATCTCCTGACAAAGGCGACGCAGGGTATACCCGGCATAACGTTCGGCGTTTTTGCGGTAAATCGTCGGCAGCACTTCGGCCAGCGGCGCATCCTCTTTGATGTGCTGCTCAAACTGCGCCAGCATCGCCACCAGATTCGCCATCTTCTCCGGGCTCTCAGCCGGGGTCAGCAAAAACAGGATCGAGTTGAGATCGCACTTCTCCGGCACGATGCCGTTCTCACGCAGGTAGTTCGCCAGAATGGTCGCCGGGATCCCGAAATCACTGTATTCCCCGCTTGCCGCATCGATCCCTGCCGTGGTCAGCAGCAGCTTGCAGGGATCGACCCGATACTGATCGCGCGCGTAACCGGCGAAACCGTGCCACTTCGCCTGCGGTTCAAAGCTGAAGTAGCGCAGATCGCGGGCGATCGTCTCAACAGGCGCATCCTGCCAGCGCTGTCCATCAACAACTTCCGGCACAAACGGCAGGATCATTTCACAGCGTTCGAGGATCGCTTTACGCGCCTCAATGCCCAGCGTGACGCACTCATCCCACATGCGACGCCCTGCTTCGCCCTGATGCATTCTGGCGTTGATATCCAGTGCGGCAAACAGCGGATAAAACGGGCTGGTGGAAGCATGCAGCATAAAGGCGTTATTCAGACGCTTGTGCGGGCAGAAGCGCCGCTGTCCGCGAATGTGATTATCTTTTTTATGGATCTGCGAAGTCTGCGAAAAACCGGCCAGCTGTTTATGCACGGACTGGGTGACAAAAATGCCGGGATCGTTTTCATTCAGATCCAGGGTCAGCGGCGAACAGCCTTCCATCAGCGGAATGAACTGCTCATAGCCGAGCCACGCGGAATCAAACAGGATGTAATCACACAGATGACCGATGCGATCCACCACCTGGCGGGCGTTGTAGACCGTGCCATCGTAGGTGCCGAGCTGGATAATCGCCAGACGGAAAGGCCTCGCCTCTTCTGCGCGCTGAGGGGCGACGACCGCGATCTGCTCACGCAGATAAGCCTCATCAAAGCAGTGCGCGTCAATGCCACCAATAAAGCCGAACGGGTTACGTGCTGCTTCAAGATAGACCGGGGTCGCGCCCGCCTGAATCAGCGCGCCATGATGGTTCGACTTGTGATTGTTACGGTCAAACAGCACCAGATCGCCGCGGGTCAGCAGCGCATTGGTCACCACTTTATTGGCGCTTGAGGTGCCGTTGAGCACAAAGTAGGTTTTATCGGCGTTAAACACCTTTGCCGCATACTTCTGCGCATCTTTAGCCGAACCTTCGTGGATCAGCAGATCGCCCAGTTTGACGTCGGCGTTGCACATGTCAGAGCGGAAAACATTCTCGCCGTAGAAGTCATAAAACTGTTTGCCTGCCGGATGCTTTTTGAAGAACGCGCCGCCCTGATGTCCGGGACAGGCAAAGGTGCTGTTTTGCATATCGACATAGCGGGTCAGCGTTTCGAAAAAAGGTGGCAGCAGCGCCGCTTCATACGCCTGCGCAGCTGTTTCCAGCGCAAGCCACTCCTGCGGCTCGCCATTCAGCTCCCCGTTGACGCCGGGCAGGTGCATCACCTCTTCTTCAAACGCATTTGCGACAAATACCGGCAGATTAAAGCCGGTGTGACGCAGCAGCGCCAGCACGCCGCTGCGGGTATCCGCCAGCGAGACGACGACCGCAGCCACATCCGTAAAGTCGGTATTATCCAGCGTCACTACGTCACGCGCGGTGTTCAGGGTCAGGCTGGGCGCGACAGCGGCGCTGGCAGCAATTTTCAGTGGAGTCATAACAGGATCCCTAACGTCAGGGAGGAGGTGCCAGAAGCACAAGTATGGGGACAGCGCCCCGGCGAATAATTAAGCGTCAGAAGGCATAGTGCAGTGTGGCGAGCAGATCCACAGCCGCTTCCTGGCTGGCCTCACCGCATGGTGAATAACGGAGAGTGTGGAAAAGAGGAAAACCCGGTGAGCGCCGGAAAAAGCGAACGGTAATCCGGGCTGGTGCGCGGTGAACCGGACATGGCGACGTCCTCTGTAGTGAACAAGCAGGGTCAAAAAGTGGCGGTCATAATGTCATCTTTTTTATGCACGAACAACCCGACCCAGGCAATTATTCAGTCACATAATAAAAAGATAACAACATGATTTTTATAGTCTATTTATCATAAAAAATTCATAATACGACTAATTATATGAATTATATGCAGATTTATGCACGTAATTCGCTAGCGCTGTCAGCGCACTTTTCCCTGCCTGTTGCCTCCATAAACCGAAGAGGCGGCCATTGCCCTACCGCATTGCCACTCGCGGGCGTAAACTTACCCTCTCTTTCCCACTCTGCCGGAGGCTACATGTTTAAGGCACTGGTCATTGAAAATGACGAACAAGGTTACCGTTCCCTGCTGAAAGATCTCCCCGAATCCCAACTGCCCGACTATGATGTCACGCTCGACGTCAGCTACTCATCCCTGAACTATAAAGATGCCCTGGCTATCTGCAATAAAGGCCCGATTGTGCGCCAGTTTCCGATGGTGCCAGGTATCGATTTTGTCGGCCGCGTGACGGCCAGCCGTCATCCCGACTGGAAAGAGGATGATGTGGCGCTGCTGACGGGCTGGGGCGCAGGCGAAAAACAGTGGGGCGGCCTGGCGCAGAAAGCCAGCGTCAGCGGCGACTGGCTGGTGCGCGTGCCCGCTTCTCTTAGCCCGCTGCAGACCATGGCCATCGGCACAGCAGGGCTGACCGCAATGCTCTGCGTCATGGCGCTGGAAAAACAGGGCATCACGCCCGAACATGGCCCCGTGCTGGTGACCGGTGCCAGTGGCGGCGTCGGCAGCTATAGTGTCAGCCTGCTGGCGCGTCTGGGTTATCAGGTGATCGCCTCCAGCGGTCGCGCCAGTGACCATGCGTATCTTATCGATACGCTGGGCGCGGCATCGGTGATTGATCGCGAAGAGCTTTCCCATCCCGGTAAGCCGCTGGCAAAAGAGCGCTGGGCCGCCGCGATAGACAGCGTCGGCAGTCACACTCTGGCGAACGTGCTGGCCGGTATTCAGCGTGATGGGGTGGTGGCTGCCTGCGGTATGGCGCAGGGACTCGACCTGCCCGCCAGCGTCGCGCCTTTTATTTTGCGTGGCATCACGCTGGCGGGTGTCGACAGCGTGATGTGTCCGAAGCCGCTTCGTCAGCAGGCGTGGCAACGACTCGGTGAGCTGCTGGATAGCGATCGGCTCAGCAAACTGAGCCGGGTGATCCCGCTGAGTGAAGCCAGAGAAGGTGCGCAGGCATTGCTGGATGGCAGCGTACAGGGTCGTCTGATTGTCGACTGCCGCTAACCCGCGTTTATAAGGCGCGTACCGCGCGCCTTTATCGACTGGCTCGCTGCAGCCGTTTGATCAACCCTTCCAGCGCGAACTGCGTGCCCTGCTCCATCACGGATTTCGGATCGCCGCTGAACTGATGGCACTCCGCCTCGTCCCTGCCGTCCGGCAATACCCAGCCAAACCAGATAGTGCCCGCTGGCGTGCCATCTTCGCCACCATCGGGTCCGGCATAGCCGGTAATCGATAACCCTACCGGTTCGCCTGAACGGGCGCAGGCTCCCTGTACCATTTCACGCGCCGTCTGCTCGCTCACCGCCGTGTGCTGTTTCAGCGTGTCAGGATGCACGCCCAGCAGGCGAATTTTGGCATTTTCGCTGTAGGTCACAAAGCCGCTGGTGTAGAAGTCGCCGCTGCTTTCCACCGCGGCCAGCGTCATGCTGATCAGCCCCGCGGTACAGGATTCGGCAGTCGTCAGATGAAGTCCGGAGGAGAGTAAAATGTTACCCAGTTGCTCAGCGGTTTGATCTAATGATTTTGCCATTATGGTCTCCTGAGTATTATGTCCTGAACACCAGGTATAGCGCAAAATCAGTGATTAAAAGCACGCAAGGCAATGTTTTTAAAGCGAAACGGTCTAAACCCGCAGCTGGATATGTGGCTTCCCACTCTCTGCCTGTGACACCACCTGCAAATCAGCCTGATACCAGCGCGTCAGCGTCTTTTCAGTCATCACCGTCTGCGGCGATCCCTGAGCCACCAGTCTGCCCGCGTGCAGCAGCAGTATGCGATCGGCCCATAATGACGCCAGATTAAGGTCATGTAACACGGTGCAGACGGTGAGATCACCCGTCCGCGTCAGCTGACGTAATAAACGCAGAGTCTGCTGCTGCCAGAAGAGATCCAGCGCCGAGGTCGGCTCATCCAGAAACAGCCAGCCGCGCGGTCTTCCCTCCTGCCAGAGCTGCGCCAGCACCCGCGCCAGCTGCACCCGTTGCTGTTCACCGCCGGAGAGCTGGCGGTAATCGCGCTGCGCCAGCGAATCACAGCCGGTCAGTTGCATGACTTCAGCCACAATCTGCGACGTCTGCTTCTCAGGCCACGGCGCACGGCCCATCGCCACTACCGATTGCGCCGACTGGGTAAAAGTCAGGTTGTTCTGCTGCCGCATCACGGCCCGGCGTCGCGCCAGCTGCTCACGCGGCCATGCGGACAACACACGATCGCCCAGACGGCACTCGCCCCGGTCGGGCGCTAAAAATCCGGTCAGCAGCCGCAACAGTGTTGATTTACCTGCGCCGTTAGGCCCGATGAGCGCCACCCGCTCTCCACCTGACAGCGTAACGTCAAGATTATCGATAACGGTTTTGCCGTCGCGCGCCAGACAGAGTCCCGTCGCCTCTAACATCTCCATCATTCAAATCCTCGCTGCTGACGCAGGATCAGCCAGAGAAACCAGGGGCCGCCAATCAGGCTGGTCAGCAGCCCGACCGGCATTTCTGCCGGAACCACAAGTGTGCGCGCCAGCGTATCGGCCAGCAGCAGCAGAATCGCGCCTGCCAGCGCTGAACCGGGCAGCAGCCAGCGATGATCGCTGCCCAGACAAAAGCGCATCACATGCGGCACCACTAATCCCACGAAGCCGATCACGCCACTGACCGAGACCGCCGTACCGACCAGCAGCGCACTAAGGACCAGCAGCTGATGCTGGGTACGCTTCACATCAATTCCCATGTAGTGCGCATCCTCTTCACCTGCCTGCAGCAGGTTGAGATGGCGGGCACGGCTCTGTAACAGCAGCAACGCAGGCAGAATCAGCAGCAGGCAGATGAGCAGCGCAGGCCACTGCGCCTGGCTGAGGCTGCCCATCCCCCACAGTGACAGCTGACGCAGCTGCTGGTCATCGCTCAGCCACGACAACACGCCGACCGCCGCACCGCAGAGCGCATTAATCGCAATGCCGACCAGCAACAGCCGGGAGAGATTGCCCTCTGCCAGCCGACTGAAACTGAAGATCAGCAGCGTAACCAGCAGGCTGCCGATGAAGGCGGCAATCATCGGTAGCCACAGTGCCAGCTGGGGTGGCAACGCCAGTGGAATAACGATTGCCAGCGCGACCGCCAGCCCCGCGCCGCTGCTGATACCCAGCAGGCCAGGATCGGCCAGCGGGTTACGGAAAACACCCTGCATCACCGCGCCAGATACCGCCAGCGCCATACCGATCGCCACCGCCAGCAGCACGCGTGGCAGGCGGATATTCAGCCAGATCTGCCAGATGAGATCGCTGAGCGGTGCCTGCAATAGCGCCCGCACCGACAGCGACATCGCCCCCAGATTCGCCGCCACTACCATCGCCACCAGCAGGAAAATCAGCATCAGCGTCAGACCCCGCAGCGCATTGCCATTAATCATGGTTCAGCGATTCCGCAGCCTGCCGCAATTTCATTATTGCCTGCGGCGTATCAAGGCCAAATCCCAGCAGCGCCTGGGTATCAATGATCAGCAGACGATGCTGCTGTCCGGCTGGCGTCAGCGCCAGGCCGGGTAACTGCCACAGTTGCGCTTCACCACCCAGGGTTTTCAGGCCATCCTCGCCGATCATCACCAGATCTGGCGCGGCGGCGATCACGCCTTCCTGCGACAGCGCCTGATAGTGCGGCACTGAACCCATGGCATTCTCCAGCCCGGCGCTGCGAATAGCGCCGTCGGCTGCGGTCTGATTTCCGGCCGCCATCGTTTTCATGCCGCTGTTTGCCATGATGTAGAGCACCTTCACCGGCAGCGATTGCTGCGGCAACTGGCGAATCTGCTGCGTTATTTGCTGCACCAGGGCCTGAGCTTCGCTTTCACGCTGCAGCGCCTGACCCACCGTGATAATTTTCTGCGGGATCGCCTGCAGACTGTTGTCGCCGCTGACCGTCACTACCCTGACGCCCGCGCGGGCAATCTGTTGTAGTACCAGCGACGGCTTTGCCTGCGCGCTGGCGAGCACCAGCGTCGGCTTCAGCGCCAGGATACCTTCGGCATTCAGCTGGCGCATATAGCCCACATCCGGCAGCCGGGCAGCCTGCGCCGGACGCAGGCTGGTGCTGTCGCGCGCTACCAGCTGTGACTGAGCATCCAGCGCGTAGATAATCCGGGTAACGTCACCCCCAATCGACACCACCCGCTCCGCGGCCAGTGAGGGCAGCGTCAGCAGCAGCCACAACAGACTCAGGTGTTTCATGCCGCCGCTCCTGGCATGCGAAGTGCGTTCACCTGCTCACGCCAGCAGGCCTGTTCTGGCGTGCCTTCCGTACGCTGTCCATAGAGCTGGGCGATCTGCGTGCCGTCGGCGGCGAACAGTTCCAGGCTGGTCACAAAGCCATCGCCGGTGGGTTTGCGTGTAACCCAGCTTTCGCTGATCTGGTCCGCCATCAGGTGCAGCGTGAAGCGGGGATTGAAGATGTTGAGCCAGTTATCCATAGGTACCAGCTTCTCTACTTTGCCGGTGAAAATCTGGGTACAGCCACGGTTGCCGACAAAAATCATAATTTCGTTGCCCGCCTGCTGTGCCATCTCCAGGACACGCTCAAGTGCATCGTTGCCGGTCTGCCAGGCGAGATCCTCACCCACTGCGCGGAATGCCTGCGGCCGTGAGACCTGATGGCGCTTCAGCAGGGCAAAAAACTGATGAACATCGGTCATGGCGCGCCATTCACGGTCAATCGTGGTGGCATCAATAGTCTCTGTCTGAGTAGCAGCGGTAACCGGCTCAACCACCAGCGGCGTCGCAGCGGCGTCAGTGAAGTCGGCGATCAGCGCGTGCCATGCCGCCATGTTGGTCTGCTCCGTGACGTAAACTTTCAGCACCGCATCGCCGTGACGATCGAAGACCTGAATGCTGTGACGTACGCCCTTCGCGGTTGTCTCCTGCAGGGCAAAGGCGCTGAACCACTGTCCGACAAACAGACGCAGGTCGAGCGCCCGGGGATTCAGCACCAGGCCGCCATGTGCGCCGATCTGCACATTCTGATATTCGCCCAGATGCTCATGCACCGCATAAGCGTTACGGGTAATGCTTTTGGTCTCGCCGACCGCGCCCAGCGCCTTCAGCAGCGCCGGGAAATCGTGTTTCAGCGCCACGGCATCAACGCCGATACGCGCTTCACACAGTTCCGCTTCGCTGATACCGATCAGCGTGGCCAGATCGCGGGCATATTTCTTCGGATGTTCACTCTTCAGGGCGAGATAGTGCTGATAAATCGGGTTCATGGTTCGCTTCTCTTAGTCATGCCCTGCATCAGCGCAGGGCGGCGGTGATTAAAAATCGACATTAACACCTAACTGGAAAGTACGACCCGGCATTATGGCCAGTGCCTGGTCGTTGCGATCCTGTTGGGTGGCGCTGGTCAGCTGACGGCTGCTGAGGTAATCCCGGTATTTACGGTCGGTTATGTTGTAAAGCCCGCCGCTTAACCTGACGTTGTGCGTGACGCGCCAGTAGGCCGTCATATCCACCAGGCCATAACCCGGCACCCGCATGTAATCGGTGCTGGAGTCAGTCAGGCTGTTGCCGTTGTTGGTAAAGCTGTTGCGATTTGTGGCGCTGGCTTTCTTACCTTTAACAAACGTGGCGGTGACGGCAGCACCATAGCCGCGCGCCTCATCATCCCAGGCGAGTCCGACAATTGCTTTCATCGGCGCAACGCTCTCCAGGTCGACGTAGCGGTCTCCCAGGTAGCTCGACTTCGCCGCACCCTGGGTGTACCCAAACGCCAGATTAGCGCTCAGCCCCTCGACCTCGCTGAACCAGCTGCCGAAGTTCACCTTGCTGCTGATTTCAGCCCCATAGATATAGGCTTTGTCGCGGTTCTCCGCCTGATAGGTGGTATAGATGTTGCTGGGTACATTGACGAACTTACCCGGATTGGCCGCCCGGCTGTAGCGGGTAAAGGCAATGAAGTTTTTGTAGTCGTTATAGAACGCGGCAGCGTTAAGCGTCACGCCCTCTGCAACCTGCCCTTTTATACCCCATTCGTAGTTGTTGCTGGTTTCGGTTTTCAGATCGGCATTGCCAATCAGCGCATACTGCGCGGGACCGGCATAGCTGGAGCCAAGGTTCCATGAGCCATAGAGCTGAGAGTCGTTAGGGAACTGCGCGCCACGGGTATATTGCAGATAAGTCATCAATGCCGGGGTCAGATCGTACTGGAAGGCGATCGACGGCAACACCTGAGTGTCGCTGTTTGGCGAACCGTAGAGCGCGGAGACTTCGCTGGCGTCGAGCACACTGCTGTTTGTCGTCAGTGTCGCCACATCGCGTGGGCGGGTGTTCTGATACGCCACACGCACGCCCGGCACGATAGCCGCACGGTGTCCGTCAGCATCGAAGCTGATGGTATCCTGCAGATAACCGCCAACCGTATAACTGCGGCTGTTAGCCTGCGGTTGCATGATCACGCTGGTGGCGCTCGCCGCAGGCGACTGACGGAAAGGCCGTTCGGTATCCACCAGACGCGCATTCAGCCCGGCACTCAGTTCATGTCGCCCGATGCTTTTAAGCGCGCGGGTGTCAAAACCGTAGCTGTCGCTGTTGTAGTCGGAGTAGACGGTTTGCCAGGTGGTGGCACCTGACGGCATAAAGGTGTTGTCATGTGCCTGGGTCTGCTGCCAGTAAACGCGGGTTGTCAGACTGTCGATCAGGTCATTATAAGGCGTGTACTCATCCACCAGGCTGATGCCCCAGCGTCGTGTATCGCTCTGCTGCTGCGCCGTTCCCCAGACCGTATTGCCGGACGTGCTCCAGCTGTCGTAATGGCTGTGGTGCGTTTTGTGATAGTAATCGAAAGTCGCGCTGAGCTTGTGAAGATCATTGGGCTGCCAGATGCCCGAGGTCATAAAGGCATCGGAATGCCAGTTGGCTGGATAGGCATCAACCGTGTCGCTGTTGTTGCGGGTCTGTTGGCCGTCACGACGACTGTAAACAAAGATTCCCTGCAGCGTATCATCGCCTGCTGCTGCCGTAACGCCGTTGTGCCAGCTGCGGCTGGCGGAGTCGTAGTCGCTTTGATAACCGAAATAGTTGCCTTTACCGGGATGCAGATAGTCATCCGGGGATTTATTGCGGAACGAGACATTGCCGCCAATCGAGTTATTCGGCTGATCCACTGCCGTGGCACCCTTCTCAATTCCGATATGACCAAACATATAGGGATCGATGTAATCGCGGCCAATCCCAAAGCTGTCGAGACCGGCTCGTCCCACATAGCTGCGGCCGGTGGCCTGCGGTAATGGAATGCCATCCACATCGAGACCCACGCGGTTGCTCTCTAAACCACGAATGTTGTAGCCGGTGTAACCGGCCCGGTCAAAGCCGCTCTTACCGGCTGAGGAGCCGCCACTGGTGCCGGTGGCACTGATCAGCGGTTCATAACGCATGATCGATCCAAAATCAGTAGCGCCACGTTGCTGCAGATCGCTGGCAGAGAGCGTGGTTTTACTGCCCGCCGTTTGTTTAATTTCCGGTGCATTCACCGTCATTACCGGTTCAGCACTGCTGCCATAGCGGTCGGAAAGGGTCAGCGTGGCAGGTTCACTGCCCGCAGCATAGGTGCAGGTGGTATTGATAAAGGTGGCGAGCAACGCCAGCTCAGACAGACGCGGTTGCGTCAATCTCCGAAAACGTGGTGACATAGGCGCGAATTACCTGATTAATTGTTAGTATTCGCTCACTTGCTTGCTGGAACATAAAAAACGGCTCTGCATAAAAGCCGTAAAAAGTCAGAACATCATGCGGGTGTAATCATTATCGCCGCGAATTTAATGCAACTGATAATCATTATCAATCCTATTTACATTAAGACATAAACCACAGCGCACAAATTGTTAACCCGAATGCATCTGCATTTATCAATACGTAAAGGAAGAGAGTTATGGCGCAAAAACCTGTGGTTGTTATTCACTACTGTTTGCAATGCAACTGGCTGATGCGGTCAGCGTGGATGGCACAGGAACTGTTGCATACCTTCGCCGAGGATCTGGCAGAGGTCACGCTGAAACCCGGCACCGGCGGTATTTTTGAGATTACGCTGGATGGTCATCTGCTGTGGGAACGTAAGCGGGACGGTGGTTTCCCGGATGCGACTACCCTGAAACAGCGCGTGCGCGACATCTGTTTCCCGGATCGTACCCTGGGCCACATCGACAAGAATAAGAGTGAAATCAGCTGATTAACTGTGGGTGATTTTATCAGCCGCGTCGTGCAGCGCCTTAATCAGCGTCTGCAGCGCGGCTTCTGAAATATCTTCCTGCGCCAGTCGTTGATTCAGAGCCATCTTCAGCCCGTGAATCGCCTGCTCCACAGCAGGAATGCTGCGGTTATTGACTACGATCGCCAGCGTAGAGAGCCGCGTAATCAGGCTGGCTACGGTTTCGCGATTATCCGCCAGCTGCGCCTCGCCAGCCGCCGTCAGACGGTAGGCTTTACGCGCTGCCTGCGCATCCACGACCTGAATCGCCTCCATCTCTTCCAGCAGCGTCAGGTTGGGATAGATGATCCCCGGGCTGGGCGAATACTCTCCCTTTGACAACTCCTCAACGGACTTGATCAGCTCATAGCCGTGCGCCGCATTCTGCGCCAGGAAATGGAGCATCAGCAGGCGAATCTCACTCGCTTCCAGCATCTTTTCACGTCGTTTACGTCGTCCGCTGCAGCCGCCTGCGCGCGAAGTCTGTTCGTCAGATGAAGTGGACGTCGGATGCTGTTTCATGACCTGCCCTGCTGAAAAAAAGGAGAGTGATGGTAGTCCGCCATCTGGCAAAACTCAATTGCCAGCGCGGCTTACTTCTGATGCCAGTAGGCCACCGCCCGCACGAAGTCGCTGTCGAGACCACGCTGCGAGGTAAAGTAGTCAGACAGCGCTTTGACAAACTCACCTTCGCCGGTCAGCCAGATAAAGTAATCCTCCGTCGGAATAGCGATCTGATCCAGCCGGGTAATCAGCTGGCTGAACTGCGCTTTTTGCATCTGACCGCTGCCCAGCCAGTTTGTCGTTACGTCTGCCGTATCCGCTAAATAGTCGCGACCGGTCGCTTCATCGGTAAAGGCATAGAGATGCAGCGCCTGGGCGCGGGCATCACGCTGACGGCGGGCAAAAGCGGGCAGCCCGGTTTCGTCGCAGACGTAAAGCTGAAATGCGTAATCGGTCGGCACCACCAGCGAGCCGCGTGGCCCACCAACAATCAGTTTATCGCCCACCTGCGCCTGCGCGGCCCAGTCACTGGCCACGCCCTGCTGATGAATATAGAAGTCGAGGGTCAGTGAAGATTCACCATCGAATTCCAGCGGCGTGTAATCACGCGCCTGCGGACGTAAACCTTCCGGCCAGACAATGCCTGCGTCGGTAATCTGTGGCAGAGCCAGTGTTTCGCCTTCAGCAGCAGGGAAAAACACCTTGATGTGGTCATCAAAGCCTGGCGACGTAAAGCCTGCCAGATCGCTGCCGCTGAACCGGATGCGCCAGAATTTCCCGGCAATCCTGGTTTTACTGGCGACCTGAATATGGCGAAAACGCAGTTCATTGCGGACCCGCTGCGGCGTGCGCTTATCGGCTGTTGTAGTCAAAATCTCTCTCCTGAAACAGGGCTGATGCCCGATAGTCAGGGGCATACCCGCCATGATTAAACAACAATGGAATAACAATCATTCTCATCTGAAGCGACAAGATTAGCTATGATATATCTTCGGCACAAGAACGAAAAATGCGATTCTGCAACTTAAGATATATTTTAAGCAGTGTCGTAAGCGAGGAGATACGGACGGGAAGCGGCATGAATCAGAAACATCAGAGATGCAGCATGCAGGTAAAGAGTGTTTCAGATGCAGGTGAATGGGCCTCAGAGAGGAAGCCGCAGGTGCAGAGTATGAGCAGGTAAATCAGGCAGAAGCTGTCCGGCTCCTGACGAGCCGGGCATCATCTCGCGCCGCCGGTTCTGGCAGCGCATCAACACTTACAGCGTGTCGTTGAATCCGGAAAGGGAGGCATTGCTGCTGGTGTGATCCGGCAGTTCACCATCACCCAGGATTTCATGCTGGGTAACCTGAGAGTGCGGATGCAGTCCGGCAGGCGGTGAGAAAGGCTCAGCCTGCTGCGCCATCGCCATTGCAGGCAATGCCAGGATCAGGGAAATCATTAAGCGTCGCATAGTTGTCTTCGATTGTCGTTTTGGCCAGAAAAGGCCTGAAATGCAGATGAATGTTCCAGCCCTGCCACAGAAGTACGATGATTCAGATATGGCAGGGTTTCGGGGGAGGATTTTACGCCAGAATGGCAACTTATTTTATAAAATCGTGCGGTTTGTCATGGTTTATCGCACGAAAGATGCATTGGCAGGAGCAGAAGCGATCGCCCCTGCCCTGCCGGCTACGCCTGCATCACCGGAATAGAAAAAACGCCGCTGAGCCAGTCGGGCTTACAGTGCGCAAAATCAAGACGCAACAGGTCTTTGCCCGGACGGCGCGACACGCCCAGCATGGGCAAATGCTGATAGTAAATATCCTCGATAAAGCGCGTCAGCTGCTCCGGCCTGCCGCTCCAGCGGATCGACGCATAGAGGCCGCACACCTCGCTCCAGCTGGCGTTATTGTCACCCAGCAGCCCGGCATGTTGTGGTGCCAGCGCCTGAAACAGGCTGATATTTTGTTGGTCTGCAGAGCTATGGCCGGGACCATACTGAAAGCCTAACCAGCCGTGCGTCGCATGGCTGCCCGCCAGTGCGACCAGATGCCGTGCCTGCTCTGCCACCCGGTGGTCGTGGTCGGCAATATACTCACCAAACCTGCACTCCCACTCCAGTGTCTCTCCGCACAGATGCAGTTCTTCCTCACGTTCCACCAGCGTCGCACGCTCTGCCAGCGATCGCACCAGAATGCGGCCATGGAAGTTTTTAACCGGCAAGTGAGGAATACGGCGAAACGCGCCAGGCGTCAGTGAAAAGTGGCCTTTGAACACCCGCGTGAAGTTTTGCTGGTTATCAAAGCCAAAACGTACGGCGATATCGATCAGCGTCATGCGTGTCAGACGCAGCGCCATGGCCGCCATCGTCAGACGCCGTTTGCGGGTATATGCCGCCAGCGTCTGTCCGGTCATCTCCTTGAACATGCGCTGCATGTGCCATTTGGAATAACCTGATTTCAGGGTGATTTGATCGATATTGAGATCGTCGGTGAGGTTGGCTTCTATCCACTCGACCAGATCGTTAATGTGCTGCTTTTTAATAGCCTGACTGAGCATGATGGCGATTTACGACGCGGGTTAGGACTGGAATTTTCGTTACAAAAGAATAACAAAAATTGCGAATCGGTGTAAGGAAAGGGTAAGGCGCACGCGCCTGTTCGGGGCGATTCCGCATTAATTGCTTAGGTTACTAACTAAAAAAGGCTGACTGAAGTCAGCCTCAGACAACTCAGAATGTAAAGCGATGGGAGCATACGCCAGGAGCAAAGCATCGCGGGCCATGGATGGCCCGCGCTGAGCATGCCAGGGATGGTGTTTTTGCGTCTTTGCGGAGGGCGTATGCTCCCTGAGCTTGCTCGTTATCAATACTCGCAGTCGTCACGACAATTAATGACTACGCATTCCCGCCGCAGTCATCATCATACGGAACAGCGAGGCGACAACGCCCAGCGCCAGCACGCTGGCGGCGTAGATAAACACCAGCCACATCACACGCTTCCACCACGGTGCTTTTGTCTCTGCGGTGTGATTGTGGTCTTTCATGCTGCTGAGGCTTTTCATATCAATGATATCCTGCGTCTGCTTTGATTTTTCCACGGAACACGTAGTAGCTCCAGAAGGTATAGCCCAGGATCATCGGGATAATCAGCAGGCTACCCACCAGCATAAAGGCCTGACTCTGCGGAGGTGCCGCAGCGGCCCAGATGGTCACGGATGGCGGAATAATATTTGGCCAGATACTGATGCCCAGTCCGGAGAAGCCGAGGAAGATCAGCGCCAGCGTCAGCAGGAACGGTGAATAGTGCGCCTCGCGTTTGATGGCGCGAATAATGCCCCACGAACAGAGCAGCACCAGCACCGGAACCGGCAGGAACAGGAACAAATTTGGCGTGCTGAACCAGCGATGAGAGATGTCGGCATGCGCAAACGGCGTCCACAGGCTGACGATGCCAATAATCACTAATAGCGCAATCACCAGCGGCGTCGCCAGCGCAGACATCTTACGATGCAGTTCATTCTCGGTCTTCATGATGAGCCAGGTACAGCCCAGCAGCGCATAGGCCACCACCAGACCCACGCCGCAGAACAGCGGGAACGGTGCCAGCCAGTCCATTGCGGAACCGGCAAAGCGGCGTCCCTCAACCGGAATACCATCCAGCAATGCACCGACCGCCACACCCTGACTGAAGGTGGCGATGATCGAACCGGCAATAAACGATTTGTCCCAGAATGCACGATGGCCTTCCACCGCTTTAAAGCGGAACTCGAAGGCAACGCCGCGGAAAATCAGACCGATCAGCATGGCGGTCAGCGGAATAGACAGTGCATCAGCGATGACTGCATAGGCCAGCGGGAATGCACCGAACAGGCCTGCGCCCCCCAGCACCAGCCAGGTCTCATTACCATCCCAGACCGGCGCGACGGTATTCACCATCATGTCGCGCTCGCCAGCATCTTTGTTGAACGGGAACAGCAGACCAATGCCCAGGTCGAAACCATCCATCACGATATACATCAGGGTTGCGAAGACGATAATCACAAACCAGATAACGGAAAAATCGATCATCTTAGTGGTCTCCATCCTTAAAGGTGGCAGCGGAAAGTGGACGCGCTGGCGTTTTCTTCTGACCCGGTCCACCCTCTTCGGTGATATGACCTTCGCCGACAACCGGTCCCTGCTTAATCAGACGCATCATATAGTGATACCCCACGCCAAACACCGAGCTGTAGACCAGAATAAAGGCAAGCAGGCTGATGCTCATGTGCATATCGCCATGTGCCGAGACCGCATCAATGGTGCGCTGCACGCCATAAACCACCCACGGCTGGCGACCGATTTCAGTGGTAAACCAGCCTGCCAGAATCGCAATCAGACCCGATGGACCCATCAACAGTGCAAACCACAGGAACGGACGCGACTCATAAAGACGCCCTTTGAAACGCAGCCACAGGCTGACCACGCCCAGTGTGATCATCAGCAGGCCCAGCGCCACCATCACGCGGAAGGACCAGAAAATTACCGTTGAATTAGGTCGATCCTCTTTCGGGAACGACTTCAGCGCCGGAACCTGCTTGTCCAGACTGTGCGTCAGAATCAGGCTGCCGAGATAAGGCACTTCCAGCGCATATTTGGTGCGCTCCTGCTCCATGTCGGGAATACCAAACAGGATCAGCGGTGTGGCTTCACCCGGCGGGTTTTCCCAGTGTCCTTCAATCGCCGCGATCTTGGCAGGCTGATGCTCCAGCGTGTTCAGACCGTGAGCATCACCAATCATCGCCTGAATCGGCGCAACGATCAGCGCCATCCATAACGCCATGGAGAACATCCTGCGGATGGCAGGATTATTGTTGCCCTTCAGCAGATGCCAGGCCGCCGATGAACCGACAAAGAAGGCACTCGCCAGGAACGCTGCCACCGACATATGGAACAGCCGGTAAGGGAAAGAGGGGTTAAAGACGATTTTGAACCAGTCCTGCGGAACC
>Ga0157358_1000443_pt1 | contig 17073 bp, 15 predicted proteins | sample AttcapACBM2_FD_111484 | JGI IMG/M metagenome (GOLD analysis project Ga0157358, IMG submission 111484) | Fungus gardens microbial communities from leaf cutter ant in Botucatu, State of São Paulo, Brazil - Atta capiguara ACBM2 | ecosystem: Host-associated > Fungi > Mycelium > Unclassified ... | reverse complement strand
TGGCGTGGTGAGCATCGCCGAGCTGACGGAGCGGCTGGGGGTCTCACACATGACGATACGTCGTGATGTGCAGAAACTGGAGGAACAGGGTGCGGTGCTGTCAGTCTCCGGCGGCGTACGCACTGCCGATCGGCTGGCGGCTGAGCCTTCACATCTCACCAAAAGTACCCTCTTTAACGATGAGAAATATGCGATTGGCCGCGCCGCCGCCCGGCATATTCCCCGCAATAGCTGCATCTATCTGGATGCCGGCACCACCATGCTGGCCCTAGCGAGAGAAGTAGTCGATCGTGATGATTTACTGGTAGTGACCAACGATTTTATGGTCGCGAATCTGTTGATGGAGGGCAGTCAGTGCAGAGTGATCCACACCGGCGGAACGGTCTGCCGGGAAAACCGCTCCTGCGTCGGCGAATCGGCAGCAAGAAGCCTGCGTCATCTGGCGATTGATATCGCGTTTATCTCCGCCTCCTGCTGGGGGCCGCGAGGCCTGTTTACGCCCGATGAAGATAAGGTCACCGTGAAGCAGGCGGTCAGCGAGGTGAGCAGTAAGCGCGTGCTGCTCAGTGACAGTTCGAAGTACAGCCGGATAGCGACGTTTCTGGCGTTGCCGCTGGAGAGGTTTGATCAGATCATTACCGACAAAAAGTTGAGTGAAGCGGCGCTGGAACAGTTAAATGCGGGGAGCTGGGAGCTGGTACTGGCAGGTTAGGTTATTGCCGCCTTCCCGGACGAGCCGGAAAGGCGGCAACGCTGTCGCGATTAAATCTCTTCGCTGAACTGCGGCACCGGATTACGGAAGCTGCGGGTCACGAAGGCCAGGTAGATAATCCCGATGGCGGCCCAGATCAGGCCCAGCACCATAGAACTCTCTTCCAGGTTCACCCACAGCGCACCGACCGTCAGCGCGCCGAGCAGCGGCAGCAGCAGATACTGAACGTGATCTTTCAGCGTGCGGTTACGCTTCTCACGGATCCAGAACTGCGCGATCACCGACAGGTTCACAAAGGTAAACGCCACCAGCGCACCGAAGTTGATCAGCGCCGTCGCCGTGACCAGGTCGAAGTTAATCGCCATCAGCGCAATCGCGCCCACCAGCAGCACGTTGAGCGACGGGGTACGCCATTTTGGATGGATGTAACCGAAGAAACGCTCCGGGAACACGCCATCACGACCCATGACATACATCAGGCGCGAAACGCCCGCATGTGCCGCCATGCCGGATGCCAGCACCGTGACCACCGAGAAGATCAGGATGCCGACCTGCAGCGCTTTACCGGCGACGAACAGCATGATTTCAGGCTGTGATGAGTCCGGGTCCTGGAAACGGCTGATGTCCGGGAAGTAGAGCTGCAGGAAATAGGATGCCGCGATAAAGATCACACCACCGATCAGCGCCGTCAGGAAAATCGCGCGCGGGATGGTGCGTTCTGCATCTTTGGTCTCTTCCGACAGCGAACTGATGCCGTCAAAGCCGAGGAACGAGAAGCAGAGGATCGTCGCACCGGTAATCATCGGCACCACGTGCGCATTCTCAGACCAGAACGGTCTGCTGCTCACCAGAGTGCCCGAACCCACGCCGCTTGCCACACCGTAGATCACCATACCGGTGATACCGAGCATAACAACAACCTGCAGCACCACAATGACGCTGTTGAAGTTGGCGACAGTTTTGATGCCCTTGAGGTTAGAGAGCGTCATGAAACCGACCAGCAGTACCACAAAAATCCACGACGGGATACCGGGCACCAGCGACTCAAAGTAGTTTTTTGCCAGCAGGATGTTGATCATCGGCATGAACAGGTAGTCCAGCAGAGATGACCAGCCAACCATAAAGCCGACGTGCGGACTGATTGCCTTCTGAGCGTAGGTATAAGCGGAGCCCGCAGAGGGGAAGCGGCGTACCAGCTTACCGTAACTCACGGCAGTGAACAGAATCGCAATCAGCGCGAAAGCATAAGCAGTGGCAACGTGACCATCGGTCAGACCAGAAACAATACCAAAGGTATCGAACAGGGTCATAGGCTGCATGTAGGCTAAGCCCATCATGACGACCGGAAGTAACGTTAGTGTTTTTTTGAGTTGCGCACGCTGCGGTGCGGCGGAGGTATTAAGCGACATGCTTCAGTCCCCCATGTGCGACAACCTGGCTGGGCTGGGTCACAGGGCAACTGCGCATCAAGCGACAGGGAGTAGGGTTAGCGGTTAACGCGGCGCCGTAATCATCACGAAAACGCGTGCCAGCATTGACTGGCAGTGTGGTAAACATCCCCATCTTTGTAATCCTCAATCTCACGCGTGTGCGTGTTTTCAGTGTTTATCTATCCGGGTGCGTGCCCGGCCTCGGTTAAGTCAGCAAAAATGCTCTGTTAAAACTGAATGCAAAAAAATAACCGGCGCTTAAAGCGTCGGTTATCGTCTGATTTTGCAGGCCGCGTATTCTGCCCAACCGCGGGCAGAAATTCAAGCCGTCGGGGCATCATAAGCAAAAAAAGCAATTCAGATTAGCGATTAACGCCCCGGTCAGGCATTTTTCAGCATCCAGTCAATTTCCGTGGCGGTGATCAGCCGTTCAAACTGCATCAGCTCATGGTGTTTGCAGCTGTGCCAGACGCTGGCAAAGCGTTCGCCGAGTAACTTCTGCAGCGGATAGCTGCTGTCAAATTCATACAGGGCATCGCTCTGCCGGATCGGCAGGGCCAGCCCTTCCGCATGATGCCCGTTGCCGGTCACCGGCTGCGGCAGCGGCAGTTGCGTATCCAGTCCGTGCAGCATACCGGCAAGAATAGCAGAAACCACCAGATAGGGGTTGGCATCCGCCCCCGCCACCCGATACTCAATGCGATGGTTGTCGATATCTCCGCACGGCACACGCAGCGCGACGGTGCGATTGTTATGGCCCCATGAGGCCTGTAACGGCACATACGCATCCGGCACAAAGCGGCGATAGGCATTCACGTTGGGCGCCAGCAAGGCCATCGACGCCGGCATCAGGTCGATCATGCCAGCCAGCGCCCGCTTCATCAGCGGCGAATCACTGCCGTCGTCACAGGCGAAGGCGTTATGATCGGCGGCATCCAGCATGCTGATGTGCACATGCATCCCGCTGCCCGCATACTCTTCATAGGGCTTAGCCATAAAGGTGGCGGTCATACCGTGGTTCTCCGCCACCTGCCGGATCAGCCGCTTAAGCTGCACCGCATGGTCGCAGGCGCGCAGCACGTCGCGGGTATGATGCAGGTTGATTTCAAACTGTCCGGGCGAGGCTTCCGCCAGTGCGCCATCGGCCGGTATCCCCTGCTGACGCGCCAGATCGTCGATATCACGCAGCACATCCGCAAAGTGATCGAGATTATCGACCGAATAAACCTGGCTCTGCATGTTGCGTTCATCACTGCCCGGCGCACAGGGCGGCTGGATAAACCCTTCAGCATCGCGCTTTTTGTCAACCAGATAGAACTCCAGCTCTACCGCTACCACCGGAAAAAGGCCTCGGTTGCGCAGCTGTTGCCACAGCCGGTTGAGGACATTTCGGGGTTCAACGTCAAAGGGAGTGCCATCTTGGTTGCACATGGTTAACAGCAGCTGCGCAATGTGTTGAGGATCGGAGGCGGAGGGAACTAAGGTGCCGCTGACCGGCAGGCAGAGATTGTCGGGTTCGCCCAGTGACTGGCCAAGTCCCGCTTCTTCCACCGTATTGCCGAGGATATCCATGGCGAATACCGAGGCGGGGAAATAACACCCTTTTTCCAGCTTGGGCAGCGCGGAGACCGGAATGCGCTTGCCGCGAAACACACCATTTAAATCATTTAACAGGATGTCGACATACTGCGTTTCAGGATGGCGCTCCAGCCAGGTTTTCACCTCAAGCTGGAACGCGCTGGTTCGTTTCTCTTCACTGTGAAGCGTGAAGTCTTCCACTTCTACCAGGTTAGTCATGATCTCACCCGCCCCTATAAGGTTTGCGTAATGCTCAAAATAACGGCCACACCACTAACATAGCGCCAACATAAAAAGTGTGCAAATGTAACAAATCTGTTTGAAGAACAAACAGCAGATTGCTAGATTGAAAAAATATTGAACATTTAACCGCCAGACGTGCCCTTTCGGTAGATATTTCGAACAGCGAAGCGAGGACGTGAGATGGGCATTATTTTTGACAAGCCGTTGATTGGCGTAGTGATGTGCCAGAAGGATACCGGCGGTCATCCGACTCAGACGGTGCATAACAAATATTGCGATGCACTCGTTCAGGCAGGAGGCGTACCGCTCGCCCTGCCCCACAGTCTGATTAACGCCCCTCATCTATTAGAAAACGCTATGGCTGTGCTGGATGGTCTGCTGCTGACCGGCAGTCCCAGCAATATCGAACCCTGGCACTATGGCGAGGCCGGTGAGGAGCCGCACGCCGATCCGGGTCGTGACCGCCTCGCCTTTCAGCTGATCACCTGGGCCACCAGCCATAAGATGCCGATGTTTGGCATCTGCCGGGGACTGCAGGAGCTGGTGGTGGCGAATGGCGGCAGCCTGTGGCGGGATCTCAGCGCCCGGCCTGACGTTCAGCGTCATCATGAAGATGAGACGCGCCCCCTGGCTGAGCAGTATGCGCCGGTGCATCAGGTGACCGTCGAACCGGACGGCGTACTGGCGACGCTGTTTGCCGACAGCACCCTGGAGGTCAATTCTCTGCATCATCAGGGCATCCGCGAGCCGGGACCGCAGCTGCGCATCGAAGCACGCGCAGCCGATGGTCTGGTCGAAGCCGTGAGCCTGCGTCATCACCCTTTCGCCCTGGCGGTGCAGTGGCATCCCGAATGGCAGCCGGAAACGACGCCGGGCTCCCACGCGCTGTTCAGCGGATTTATTCAGGCTGCTATTCGTTATCACAGGGGAAAAGACGATGAGTGATGCCACGCTGGCACCGGGACGGCGGCTGGCGGAGATCCGGCAGACGCTGGGGCTGTCGCAGCGCCGCGTGGCTGAGCTGGCCGGATTGACCCACAGCGCAATCAGCACCATCGAACAGGATAAGGTCAGCCCGGCGGTCAGCACCCTGCAGAAACTGCTGAAGGTCTATGGCCTCTCCCTGTCGGAGTTCTTCTCCGATCCCAGGCCGGATGCAGAGCCGAAAATTATCGTCCGGCCCGGCGAACTGCTGGAGATTGGCAGTCAGGGGGTCTCGCTGAAACTGATCGACAACGGTAAAGCCCAGCGTTCGCTGGGGATGCTGCTGGAAACTTACCAGCCCGGTGCCAGTACCGGTGAGAAGCTGCGTCATCCTGGTGAAGAGACCGGTACGCTGCTGGAGGGGGAAATTATCCTGATGATCAACGGGCAGCGCTTTCATCTCTCTGCCGGAGAGAGTTATGTGATTGATACGGGCTTACCGCACAGCTTCACCAACAGTGCCGATATCCCCTGTCGCATCGTCAGTGCCCACACGCCCGCTAACTTTTAGGCGCATTCAGGAGGTTGTTATGAATTATGTGGAGAGTTATTACGCGGCAACCGCCAATGCCCATGATCCCTGGCCGACGTTGCAGGAGAGCATCCAGTGTGACGTCTGCATTATTGGCGGCGGCTTTACCGGCCTCTCTGCGGCGCTGCATCTGACCGAAGTTGGCTATGACGTGGTCGTGCTGGAAGCCGCACGCATCGGCTTTGGTGCCAGCGGACGTAACGGCGGCCAGGTGGTCAACTCCTACAGCCGCGACGTGGATGTGATTGAGCAGCGCTACGGCAAAGAGAGCGCCCGCATGCTGGGCAGCATGATGTTTGAAGGCGCAGCGATCATCCGCGATCGCATTGATCGTTACGCGATTGACTGCGATTACCGGCCTGGCGGCATTTTTGCCGCCCTGAATACACGCCAGATGGCACATCTGCAGAAACAGAAAACCCTGTGGCAGCAGTATGGCAATCACGATCTGGAGCTGCTTGATGAACGGGGGATCCGCCGCGAAGTGGCGACCGAACGTTATGTCGGCGGGCTGCTGGACCGGCGCGGCGGCCATCTGCATCCCCTGAACCTGGCGCTGGGCGAAGCGGAAGCGATACGGCGACATGGCGGCCGCATCTACGAACAGTCTGCGGCCCTGAAGGTGGTTTATGGCTCACCGAATCGGGTAAAAACCGCCCAGGGTGAGGTCAGCGCCACCTTTGTCATCTTCGCCGGTAATGCCTATCTCTCGCCGCAGCTTGAGCCGCGACTGAGCAGGAAAAGCATGCCGTGTGGTTCACAGATTGTGGTTACCGAGCCGCTTTCACCCGATCAGGCGTTGTCGCTGCTGCCTAACAACTACTGCGTGGAAGATTGTAACTACCTGCTGGATTATTTTCGTCTGACGGCGGATAACCGGCTGCTCTATGGCGGCGGCGTGGTCTATGGGGCACGGGAACCGGCAGACATTGAAGCGTTGATCCGCCCCAAACTGCGCCGCACCTTCCCTCAGTTGCAGAACGTCAGGCTGGACTTTAGCTGGAGCGGCAATTTCCTGCTGACGCTCTCGCGCATGCCGCAGTTTGGCCGGCTGGAGAACAATGTTTATTTCATGCAGGGTGACAGCGGTCATGGCGTGACCTGCACCCATCTCTCCGGCAAGCTGATCAGTGAAGTTTTACGCGGCGATGCTGAGCGTTTTGACGCCTTTGCCCGCCTGCCGCATCTGCCCTTTCCCGGCGGCAGACGCTTTAAGGTGCCGCTGACGGCGATGGGCGCGGTGTGGTATGCGCTGCGGGATCGGCTGGGGGTATAAGGTAATTTGTTGCCCCACCCTCACTAAGACCTAATCATGCGGCGTTGCTACTGATAATTTGATATTTTAACGCCTGGAAAAGCAGTGAATCTGTCACAGGCGTAGATTGAGCTGCTGAATCAAATACGCCTTGCGTGCAATTTCAATTATCGCAAGGTCTCACTGAAAAGTGCAGCCTACGCAACATCCAAATCCTGCTGTAAATGCACATAACCACTCTCTACATGAACTGGCATAACGGCCTTAACAATTTCTTGATCCTTGCGCTGCCAGGTGTCAGGATTTGCACCTCACTTTTTACAGAACTTTGCCATGCTGAAACTTTTTGCACGATACATGTCAGTTGGTGTGATTAACACGCTTATTCATTGGGTTACCTTCGCCATCTGTGTAGAGAAGGGGTTACAGCAGTCACTGTCCAACTTTATCGCATTCTGTGTTGCTGTGACCTTCTCTTTCTTTGCAAACGCAAAGTGGACGTTCAGTTCAGAAGCTACAACGATCCGCTACATCATGTATGTGTTTTTCATGGGCATGGTGGCCGTCATGATTGGTTCCTATGCTGACCGGATGAAGGTTAACCCTGTCGTAACCCTCATCGTCTTCTCAGCAGTAAGTCTGGTATGCGGCTTTGTCTATTCGAAGTACATCATTTTCCGAGATAAGAAATGAAAATATCGCTTGTTGTTCCCGTCCTGAATGAACAGGAGGCCCTTCCTGTTTTCTATCAAACGGTCAGAAATTACACGCCGCTTGCAGATGATGAAATTGAAATTGTTTTCATCAATGATGGCAGTACAGACAACACAGAATCTCTGATTCAGGCGATCATGAAAAATGACGCGTTAGTCAAATACGTGTGCTTTACGCGAAATTTTGGCAAAGAACCCGCCCTGTTTGCAGGCCTTGAGGCCTCGACCGGAGATGTGGTTATTCCTATCGATGTAGATCTGCAGGATCCCATCGAGGTTATCCCGCTTCTGATCTCGAAGTGGAAAGAAGGCGCAGATGTTGTGCTGGCTAAACGGGTTGATCGCTCATCCGATAGCCATCTGAAGCGTAAAAGCGCTGAATGGTTCTATAAATTACACAACATGATCAGCAAACCGCAGATTGAAGAGAATGTGGGTGATTTCAGGCTGATGTCCCGCCATGTGGTGGATAACATCAAGCTTCTGCCTGAGCGAAACCTGTTTATGAAAGGCATTCTTTCATGGGTGGGTGGAAGAACAGAGGTAGTCGAATACACGCGCGCTGAACGCGTCGCTGGATCGACAAAATTCAATGGATGGAAACTCTGGAACCTTGCGCTGGAAGGTATAACGTCATTCTCTACGTTTCCTTTACGCATGTGGACCTATATCGGTTTCTTTGTTGCCGGGCTCTCATTTTTTTATGGCGTGTGGATGATTGCAGATAAGCTGATCTGGGGAAATCCTGTAGCCGGTTATCCGTCAATTCTGGTTTCGATTCTTTTCCTTGGCGGCATTCAGCTAATTGGTATCGGTGTGCTGGGAGAATACATTGGTAGAATTTATATCGAGACTAAGCAACGCCCCAGATATATTATTAAGAAAGAATAATTAAATTAACAGACGGGGGCCGGCTTCGTAATGGAAGGCAGCCAGTAAAACTTCAGCTCTGACTCGTAACACAAACGCCTGCGTGCCAAAAGTCATAATAGCTAATTGGATCACTCAAAAATTCAGATTTGTTACCTTATTCGTAAATCAGGTAACATACCGACATTAGCAAACAGGGTCTCTGTCAAATGGATAACGGCTTTGTTATAGGCGAGTCAAATTCATAATGAATTAAACAAAGAAAGCCCTCAGGTGGGCTTTCATTAACAGCTTTATAGCGATTATACTGGCAAGCAGCACACAGCATCATAAACTACAAAAGTCATTTATATTAAAATTTAGGCGTAATTATCGACTGATGCGCATAAACGGATGTGCCATACAATACTTTTTTGACTGCTTATGCTTCCCTTATGAAATTTACACCTTGATATTTTTGGTTGCAGGAAATAGACATAACATATTTCAAAACGACATTTATTACTGAGCTTTTTCTCCTTACTACGCCATAGTCAGTCGGGACGGAATTGCTTCACTCCGCCCGACATAAATATTCAAAAGACCTTTTTATAAAAACATAAAAACTACTTCTGCATCTTAATAAGGTACCATTCACTCCAGCGGCATCTTCACCGGATCGTCATAGCGATACTCAAACCCCAGCTCGCTGCAGATACGCGACCCGTCAATCAGCTTACCGGTTTCTTTTACTGCCTCTGGCGCGAACTGAGGCGGCTGCAGGCCAAGCTGGCGCGTCACCGCCGGATAGAAGGTGTCACGGGAGGGGTGCTTCAGCGCACAGAGGTTATAGGTCCGGCCCCCTTTGGGCGACTGCAGCAGCAGCGTAATCGCCTCAACCACATCATCGAGATGCACCAGATTGACGCCCTGCGAACCATTAGCCACATCCTGTTTTCCCGCCAGGAAGCGTCCCGGATGGCGTTTTGGCCCGACCAGCCCCGCCAGACGCACAACATCGACGCTGGTGCCAGGCAGATCGTGCAGCCAGTTTTCCAGTTTCACCAGCGTCTTTCCGGCGACGGTTTCGGCGTTCAGCGGGCTGTTTTCCCGCTTAGGCCCGGAGCTGCTGCCATACACAGAGGTGGAGCTGGTAAAGATAATGCGTGGCACCCTGTAAACCAGCGCGGTGTCGACCACATTCTGCACCGCCTGCAGATAGGCCTCGCCCCCTTCTGCGGTGCGGCTGGCGGGCAGCGTCACGATCAGCGCATCAACATTGAACAGCGGTTCGATATCGGCGGCATCACACACCAGCTCGGGCGTCAGCTCCAGCTGAAAGGCCTCAATGCCGCAGCGGCGGGCCGCCTCAACACCGTCCGGCGTAGTTTTACTGCCTGTTACCTGCCAGCCCCGCGCCGTTAACGCCGTGGCCAGCGGCATGCCCAACCAGCCCAGTCCCACAATCGCGACCTTCTTCATATTGACTCCTGACGTAAAACATCCACCCTGACTTCACCGTAGTTTGCCCCCGGATTGCAAACCAGGACAACCTGTTTCAGTGCTTTCCGAACCGGGCCTATAAAAAAGTGTTGCCAACGGCACGCATCTTCGCTAGGTTAAACCCCACAAATGAATACTCATTCATCGACGAGATTATTATGACACGCGTTCAGTTTAACCATCACCACCACCATCATCCTGACTAGTCTTTCAGGCGATTGGTGCTGGAAGACTTTCAAGATCTTCCAGTGGTGCGAACGCAAGAGAACCCCCGGAAGATCGTCTTCCGGGGGTTTTTTTATGGGCTGACGTAACCACACATTCAGGACAGGATTAAGAGGACAGGAACCATGTTAGATAACACCCGTTTACGCATAGCTATGCAGAAATCTGGCCGTTTAAGTGATGATTCACGCGAACTGCTGGCGCGCTGCGGCGTTAAAATCAACCTTCAGCAACAGCGCCTGATTGCGTTTGCGGAGAACATGCCCATCGACATCCTGCGCGTGCGCGATGACGATATTCCTGGCCTGGTCATGGATGGCGTGGTCGATTTAGGCATCATCGGTGAGAACGTGCTGGAAGAGGAGTTACTCTCACGCCGGGCGCAGGGTGAAGACCCGCGTTATTTCACCCTGCGCCGCCTCGACTTCGGCGGCTGCCGCCTGTCGCTGGCGATGGGAACCGATGACGAGTATACCGGTCCGCAGTGCCTCGACAACGCCCGTATCGCCACCTCCTATCCGCACCTGTTAAAACAGTATCTCGACAAAAAAGGCGTCAGCTTCAAAACCTGTATGCTGAACGGTTCCGTTGAAGTTGCGACCCGCGCCGGTCTGGCTGACGCCATCTGCGATCTGGTCTCCACCGGGGCCACGCTGGAGGCCAATGGCCTGCGTGAAGTGGAAGTGATCTATCGTTCAAAAGCCGTCCTGATTCAGCGCGACGGCGAGATGCCTGCCGCCAAGCAGGAGCTGATCGATAAGATGATGACCCGTATTCAGGGCGTGATCAAAGCGCGCGAATCGAAGTACATCATGCTGCACGCGCCGAGTGAGCGCCTGGAAGAGGTGATCAGCCTGCTGCCTGGCGCAGAGCGCCCGACCGTGCTGCCGCTGGCGGGTGATGTCAGCCGCGTGGCGATGCACATGGTCAGCAGCGAAACCCTGTTCTGGGAAACGATGGAAAAACTGAAGTCACTGGGTGCCAGTTCGATTCTGGTGCTGCCAATTGAGAAGATGATGGAGTAAGCCATGGCCTTTTCTACCCCGATTGAATGGCAGCAGTGCACCCCGGAACAGCAGCAGGCGCTGCTGTTACGTCCTGCGATTGCCGCCTCTGACAACGTCACACAGACGGTGCGCGACGTCCTGGAGCAGGTAAAGTCCGGTAGTGATGAGGCGCTGCGCCAGTTCAGCGCCCGGTTCGACAAGGCGCAGGTTGACCAGCTGCGCGTGACCCCGCAGCAAATCGCAGAAGCCAGCGCCCGTCTGAGTGACGCGCTGAAGCAGGCGATGGCTGTGGCGGTGAAGAATATCGAAACCTTCCACAATGCCCAGATCCTGCCGCCCGTGGATGTGGAAACACAGCCAGGCGTGCGCTGCCAGCAGATTACCCGTCCGGTGAAATCGGTCGGTCTCTATATCCCCGGCGGTTCCGCCCCGCTCTTCTCAACCGTGCTGATGCTGGCAACCCCGGCACGCATCGCCGGATGCGGGCGCGTGGTGCTCTGTTCACCTCCGCCGATTGCCGATGAGATCCTTTATGCCGCGCAGCTGTGTGGTGTTGAAGAGGTCTTTCAGGTGGGCGGCGCGCAGGCTATCGCCGCCATGGCTTTCGGCACGGAAACAGTGCCGCGCGTGGACAAGATTTTTGGTCCGGGCAACGCATGGGTCACTGAGGCAAAACGTCAGGTGAGTCAGCGCCTGGATGGCGCGGCGATCGATATGCCGGCGGGTCCCTCTGAAGTGCTGGTGATCGCCGATGAGGGGGCGACGCCCGCGTTTGTCGCCTCTGATCTGCTTTCGCAGGCGGAGCACGGCCCCGATTCACAGGTGATTCTGCTGACGCCTTCCCTGAAGCTGGCTGAGGCAGTTGCGGAGGCGGTTGAACAGCAGCTGGCACAGCTTCCGCGTGCGGCCACCGCCCGTCAGGCGCTGGAGAGCAGTCGACTGATCGTGGCGCGTGACCTTGAAGAGTGCGTGGCGATTTCTAACCTCTACGGCCCGGAGCACCTGATTCTGCAGACGCGTCAGCCGCGCGAACTGGTGGACACCATCACCAGCGCCGGTTCCGTCTTCCTGGGCGACTGGTCACCGGAGTCTGCGGGGGATTACGCGTCAGGCACTAATCACGTCCTGCCAACTTACGGTTACACCGCGACCTGTTCCAGCCTGGGACTGGCCGATTTTCAGAAACGCATGACGGTGCAGGAGCTGACGCCGCAGGGTTTCCTGAACCTGGCCGCGACGATTGAAACCCTGGCCGCCGCTGAGCAGCTGGATGCCCACAGGAATGCCGTCACCCTGCGCGTTGCCGCACTGAAGGAGCAAGCATGAGTCAGGATATTGAGCAGCTGGCGCGCGCCAATGTGCGCGCGCTGACCCCCTATATGTCGGCGCGTCGTCTGGGTGGTAACGGCGATGTCTGGCTTAACGCCAACGAGTTTCCGCTGCCGGTGCCGTTTGAGCTGTCGCAGCAGACGCTGAACCGCTATCCCGAGTGTCAGCCGAAAATCGTGATTGAGCGCTACGCCGCCTACGCAGGCTTAACCCCCGAGCAGGTGCTGGTGAGCCGCGGCGCGGATGAAGCCATTGAACTGATCATGCGCGCCTTCTGTGAGCCGGGTCATGATGCGATTCTGTTCTGTCCACCGACCTATGGCATGTACAGTGTCAGCGCCGAAACCATCGGCATCGAATACCGCACCGCTCCCGCGCTGGACGGCTGGCAGCTGAACCTGCCCGCGATTGCAGAGCAGCTGGAAGGCGTTAAAGTCGTTTATCTCTGCAGCCCCAACAACCCGACCGGTAACCTGATTAATCAGGAGGATATCCGTCAGCTGCTGGCGATGACCGCCGGAAAAGCGCTGGTCGTGGCCGATGAAGCCTATATTGAGTTCTGCCCGCAGGCGACCCTGACCGGATGGCTTAAGGATTATCCGCATCTGGTGATCCTGCGTACGCTCTCGAAAGCCTTTGCGCTGGCAGGCCTGCGTTGTGGCTTTGCGCTGGCGAATAAGCCGGTGATCGACCTGCTGATGAAGGTCATTGCCCCCTACCCGCTGGCGACGCCCGTGGCCGACGTTGCGGGTCAGGCACTCAGCGAGCAGGGTATCGCCCTGATGCGTGAGCATGTGGAGCAGCTGAATGCCAGTCGCGGCTGGCTGCTGGAGGCACTGGCTCAGATCAGCTGCGTGGAGCAGGTTTTCCCCAGCGAAACCAACTATGTGCTGGCGCGCTTTACCGATTCGCCTAAAGTCTTCAAAACCTTATGGGATCAGGGCATTATCCTGCGTGATCAAAACAAAAACCCAGGCCTGTCGGGATGCCTGCGCATCTCCATCGGCACGCGTGAAGAGTGCGAACGAGTGATCGCCGCGCTGCAAGCCTTTTCTGTGGAGCAAGCATGAGCCAGAAGACCCTTTTTATTGACCGCGATGGCACCCTCATCTCTGAGCCGCCTGAAGATTATCAGGTTGACCGACTGGATAAGCTGGCATTTGAGCCAGACGTTATTCCGGCGCTGCTGGCGCTGCAGGCCGCCGGTTATCGGCTGGTGATGATCACCAATCAGGATGGTCTGGGCACCGCCAGTTTCCCGCAGGCGGACTTCGATGGTCCGCACAATCTGATGATGCAGGTGCTGACCTCACAGGGTATCGCGTTTGATGATGTGCTGATCTGCCCGCATATGCCGGACGATCACTGCGACTGCCGCAAGCCGAAAACCAGAATGGTGGAAGCCTGGCTGGCGGAAGGCGCGCTCGATACCGCCAACAGCTACGTCATCGGCGATCGCCTGACCGACGTTCAGCTGGCGGAGAACATGGGCATTCAGGCTATCCGCTACGGCGCAGATGGCCAGAGCTGGCAGACCATCCAGCAACGCCTGACCCAGCGCGACCGCCATGCGCTGGTGCAGCGCAACACCAAAGAGACGCAGGTTCGGGTTGAACTGTGGCTGGACCGCGAAGGCGGCAGTAAGATCAATACCGGCGTGGGCTTCTTCGACCACATGCTGGATCAGATTGCGGTGCACGGCGGTTTCCGCATGCACATTGAAGTGAAAGGCGATCTCTATATTGACGATCATCACACGGTGGAAGATACCGGTCTGGCCCTGGGGGAAGCGCTGCTGAAAGCACTGGGCGACAAACGCGGTATTGGCCGTTTTGGCTTCGTGTTGCCGATGGACGAATGCCTGGCGCGCTGTGCACTCGATATCTCCGGCCGTCCGCACATCGAGTTCAAAGCCGAGTTCAACTACCAGCGTGTGGGTGACCTCAGCACCGAGATGGTCGAGCACTTCTTCAGCTCGCTCTCTTACGCCATGATGAGCACCCTGCATCTCAAAACCAAAGGCAAGAACGACCATCACCGTGTCGAGAGCCTGTTCAAAGCCTTTGGTCGTACGCTGCGCCAGGCGATTCGCGTAGAGGGTAATACCCTGCCGAGCTCGAAAGGAGTGCTGTGATGAACGTGGTGATCATGGATACCGGCTGCGCCAACCTCTCATCAGTGAAATGGGCGATTGAACGTCTGGGCTACCGCCCGGAAGTCAGCCGCGATCCTGATGTGGTCCTGCGCGCTGACAAACTGTTTCTGCCGGGCGTTGGCACCGCGAAGGCGGCGATGACGCAGCTGGAAGAGCGTGACCTGATCGATCTGGTGAAAGCCTGTACCCAGCCGGTGCTGGGGATCTGTCTGGGGATGCAGTTGCTGGGACGCGGCAGCGATGAAAACGGCGGTGTGCCGACGCTGGGCATTATTGATGAACCGGTTTCGTTGATGGACACGCAGGGTCTGCCGCTGCCGCACATGGGCTGGAACCAGATTACCGCGCAGGCGGGCAATCACCTGTTCCGCGGCATCGACGATGGCAGCTATTTCTACTTTGTTCACAGCTACGCCATGCCGGTCAACGCCAGTACCATCGCACAGTGTCACTACGGCGAAGCCTTCACCGCAGCGGTGCAGAAGGATAACTTCTTCGGCGTCCAGTTCCACCCGGAGCGTTCGGGCAAAGCGGGCGCACAGTTGCTGAAAAATTTCCTGGAGATGTAATGATTATCCCCGCGTTAGATTTAATCGACGGTAAAGTCGTTCGTCTGCATCAGGGCGATTATGGGCAGCAGCGCGATTACGGCAGTGACCCGCTGCCGCGTCTGCAGGATTACGTTCGTCAGGGCGCAACCGTTCTGCATCTGGTGGATTTGACCGGCGCGAAAGATCCGGCGAAGCGTCAGATCTCCCTGCTGAAAACCCTGCTGGAAGGGGTGGATGTGACGGTGCAGGTCGGTGGAGGCATCCGCAGCCGTGACGATGTGCACGCCCTGCTGGAAGCCGGTGCCAGTCGTGTGGTGGTGGGTTCCACCGCCATCAAACAGCCGGAAGAGGTCAAACGGTGGTTTGCCGAGTTTGGCGCTGAGGCGATCGTGCTGGCGCTGGATGTGCGTATCGACGCCAGTAACCGTAAAGAAGTGGCCATCAGCGGCTGGCAGGAAGCGGCAGGCGTGACGCTGGAAGAGGTGATTACCGATTTTCAGCAGGTGGGCCTGAAGCACGTGCTCTGCACGGATATCTCCCGTGACGGCACCCTCAGTGGCTCCAACGTCGCCCTCTATCAGGAAGTGACCGCACGCTTCCCGTCCATCGCCTTCCAGTCCTCTGGCGGCATTGGCGAACTTAATGATATCGCCGCCCTGCGCGGCAGCGGTGTTCAGGGCGTCATTGTCGGTCGTGCGCTGCTGGAAGATAAATTCACTGTTTCGGAGGCGATATCATGCTGGCAAAACGGATAATTCCCTGCCTTGATGTGCGTGACGGCCAGGTGGTCAAAGGCGTACAGTTTCGTAATCACGAGATCATCGGTGATATCGTGCCGCTGGCCCAGCGCTACGCCGCCGAAGGGGCCGACGAACTGGTGTTCTACGACATCACCGCCTCTTCAGATGGCCGGGTCGTGGACAAGAGCTGGGTGTCGCGGGTAGCGGAAGTCATCGATATTCCGTTCTGCGTGGCGGGCGGTATCAAAACCCCCGAAGACGCGGCGCGCATCCTGGAATTCGGTGCGGATAAGATTTCGATCAACTCACCGGCGCTGGCTGACCCGACGCTGATCACCCGCCTCGCGGACCGTTTCGGCGTGCAGTGTATTGTGGTCGGGATCGACACCTGGTTCGATGAGAGCAGCGGCAAATATCAGGTTAATCAGTACACCGGTGACGAAGCGCGCACCCGCGTGACCCAGTGGGAAACGCTGGAGTGGGTGCAGGAAGTGCAGAAGCTGGGCGCGGGTGAAATCGTGCTGAACATGATGAATCAGGATGGCGTGCGTAATGGCTATGACCTGGTGCAGCTGAAGAAAATGCGGGATGTCTGCAAGGTGCCGCTGATCGCCTCTGGCGGCGCAGGTACGATGCAGCACTTCCTGGAAGCCTTTACCGAAGCCAATGTTGATGGGGCGCTGGCCGCCTCGGTATTCCATAAGCAGATTATTAATATCGGTGAGCTGAAGAGCTTCCTGATCGACAACGGAGTGGAGATTCGCGCGTGCTAACCGAACAACAACAGGCTCAGCTCGACTGGGACAAAACAGAGGGCATGATGCCGGTCATCGTGCAGCACAATGTCTCAGGCGAAGTCCTGATGCATGGCTACATGAATCCGGCGGCACTGGAAAAAACGCTGGCTGAAGGCAACGTCACCTTTTTCTCCCGTACCAAAAACCGTTTATGGACCAAAGGTGAAACTTCCGGCAACTTTCTGCAGGTGGTCAGCATTACGCCAGACTGCGACAACGACACGCTGCTGATCCTGGCCAAACCGATTGGCCCGACCTGCCATCTGGGCACCAGCAGCTGCTTCTCCCCCGCGGCACCAGAGTGGACCTTCCTTTATCAGCTGGAGCAGCTGCTCGCATCGCGCAAAACAGCCGATCCGGAGAGCTCCTACACCGCCCGCCTCTACGCCAGCGGCACCAAGCGTATCGCGCAGAAAGTGGGTGAAGAAGGGGTGGAAACCGCGCTGGCGGCAACCGTCAATGACCGGCAT
>Ga0157358_1000440_pt1 | contig 17156 bp, 8 predicted proteins | sample AttcapACBM2_FD_111484 | JGI IMG/M metagenome (GOLD analysis project Ga0157358, IMG submission 111484) | Fungus gardens microbial communities from leaf cutter ant in Botucatu, State of São Paulo, Brazil - Atta capiguara ACBM2 | ecosystem: Host-associated > Fungi > Mycelium > Unclassified ... | reverse complement strand
GTTGTGGCAACCACTTATCACAAAGACAAATGATTACACAAGCGGTAAATCTCTTAGAGTGGATATCAAGTGGGAATTTCACAAGAGAACTCAACAAGGAGTCTCTGCTAAATTAGAGTCCTATATATACAGAATACACATGGTCCATGCTTTATCCTCATGTTCACCTCATTTCTTACTCAAGGCCACTATGTTGTATACATATGTCCTAACATCATCTTCTAGATCCTTCTACTACGTTTTAGGCCTATGACATCACATCATGTGACATGTCATGTGACTCCGATGTCATGTGCCTCTTCATTGTCACTAAAAATAAAAATAAAAAGAAATTCAAAAGAAAAGAAATATAAAATCAAGAAAAATAGATAAAAGAAAAAGAAAAAGAAAAAGTTAGTGTTCAAAGCATTCCATAACACTGAGCATGATATCAGAAAAATGTATTAGAAATGGTATAGGTAAAGATAGCTTAGTAGCAAAAGCTTTTGCTGAAGATCTAGATAGGAGCTTATTAGTGATATATAATAGGGGAGAGACCTAATGAATTTCAACAAGGATACCAACTATTAGATTATCTCACTCCTTCAAGAGAGAATGTTATATTAGCTTTCCCATCTGATGTTGTAGAATAGCCAGATGTTAAGTAAGACAAGTGTACTCTGCTGGTTGCATAAGAAAGTATAAGAGGAGAAAGGTATTAGAAAGAAAGAGAACTTTTATAGAAAAAATATAAGCTAGAAGCTGTAAATACTTTAGCCAAAGAAATAGTGAAATATAGGTCAAAAGGAAAAGAAGTTGTCAGAGTGACATAGAAATTCACTTAGGTCAGGAGTCTTAATACATTGAATAAAAATTTTTTAATGGCAAAGATATTTAATCTTAATTGAGAACATATAGATGAGGATCAGAGTTTCTTGATAGAATAATCTAGAAGAAATCAATGAGGTGGTATGGTCTAAGATAAGACATACTGTGTTTGTGAACATAAACATTGTGTTTTCAAGATGGCTAAAGTTCTAGAGAAGATTAAGAACAGTTATTTATAGTAAGAGGGAGATTTTATGCTAGAAGACACTTTTTTATGAGAAAAATATACTCTTATTAAGTTTTTAAGCATTTAAGACCTAGTTTCCACTCAAGAGATGGTGTGGTAACTATTAATCAAACTAGATTTCAATGAATAAGAGACACTATTGCAATCACAAAAGACTAGGTATGAAGTATGGGCACTTGCAAGCACAATTGGCATAGCCACAAATATTTGGACAACAGGATAAGACAGAAACATAATATATTAGAAGCTAGAGGAGTTGAGGATAGACTTACAAGTAGGAACAACCAGTAAGAATGGCTAAGAAGAAATGGAATTGATACTTGTAAGCAAGAAATGACTATTGGGTTAATTTCAGATTGCAAATAAAGAGAAAATTATATTCTTGTGAGACCTTAGTAGTCTTTTTTATAGTTTTTGTTTCTATTCTCTATGTTCATTCTCTGTATTTTTAGAAGTCATAAGTAAAGAAAGAGAACTCCTATCTAAATTCTTCCACTTGTGAGCAGTTTATTCACTATTTTCTCAAGCAAAGATTTTTGTACAAGTTTTACAAAGTTCTGGTAACCTAAAAAGACTAGAAAGATGAGTATCAGTTGGTATTATTAGTCATAAGATTCAACTTGAGGGGTGTATCACCTAGAATAGATAGTATTGTTAGAGGCTCTTAAAGAGCTTTGTAATCTATTCACTAGACCTTTCAAAAAAGCTCATTACACAATGTAAGATTTATTATTTTTTTGTATTTACAAGAGTTCTTTCAGAGATTTTATATGTTTATTTCTTCTTACTATTATTTCTATCTCTTTTCTCAATTTTTGATACTATGTCATATTTTATGTTCCAACCTCATCCATCTCAACCCATAGATAATCACTTACTATTATCTATACTCTCTATTACAAACTTTATTTAGCTTGTATCTCTACAACAAGTAGACCTATGTTCACAAACTAAGCTATACTGTAAAGTCCCAAATGAGAGTTATCTGCACATATGTGGAATGTACAAAAGCAACAACAAACAACCAAGATATCAGATCATCAGTAACTGTAAGATATTTGTTTGCTAATATCTCATGAATGACTGGACAGATTTGTATGATTGAACTTGCATTAGAAAGTACTCATCAAACTATTCTTGATGATATATAGTATATTACATAACAATAAGTATTCATAGAGATACAAGCATATCAATATAGTAACATAATTAGTTACCTTCTAAAATTAGCCTGACAGCTGCTATGACAGATGATAGCCCCATCAAGTATGAGTTTTGATTATATGATAGAAATAGCTTGTGCATAGACCATTACTCTTTTGTATATATACTTTTATATCTGAGAATTAGACCTTAGACTTAACAATATTAATCTTTATTCTTTATTATTTGTATTGATCTTAATCATCATTGTCATCATTATTGAACTTCTGAATCACTCCTAAATTCAGATCTTACAAATAAGTGAGTAGTTTATTTTATAATACTCTCCAACCTCTTCTAGTATGGATCAAATTTGTTTATCCTATCTTGGATATCTATGTTGGTCTAAAATAACTTCATAGATCTCTCTCTCTTGACATCTGATGTTGTAGCAACTACTAGTCAAAAGACCAATAGTAATACAAGTAATAAATCTCAAGACAAATATTAAGTAGGGATTATAAATAACCCTACCCTAATGTCCATGCATTGTCCATGAGTATACTATATATATACTATGAGATGAATATGCTATATATATATATCTTGTTATCATTCTTCTAGTCTCTTCTTTCAAAGTCTAGGTCTATGACCTCATATCATGAGATATGTCATGTGACTGCAGTCATGTGCCTTCTTCATTGTCAAAGAAAATAAAAGAAAAAAAGAAAAGAAAAATCAAAAGAAAAGAAATATTAAATCAAGAAAAATAGATAAAAGAAAAGAAAAATGTTAATGTCCAAGCACACCATAACATCTGAAGATCACTAGTAATCAGGATAACTTGTTTAGCAGTTACATTTCAGATAACTACTCTAGATATACTAACTAGTATATAATCTAGTAGTATATACTATAATAGACATCCTAAAAATCAACTAAAACTAGCACTTCCCTTCCAGTGTTAGCAATGATGTATCTCACCACTTTTTGGTGATATTTTACACATTAAGTTCCTAGTTTCCAATCCAAAATATGTGACTTGTGCAACTTGTAGAGATATAGCATATAAGCTGAAGTTAAAGATCATTCTACTCTGTTTTTCATATTCTTGGATAATGTAATTTACTTAGTTCTAAATATCTAAAATGCCTCTTCTGGATCTTAGATAACAAGGTATGAACTATATCTAACAAACTGATTACATAGTTTTTTCATGATCTCTATAAAACTTCAGACTCTATTTCTGAGGATTTTAGTATATCCAGAGTAGTTATCTGTCTTATTCAATCCTTAGATATAATCTTAGCTACTAAGTACTAAGTATTTAAGATGTATAGATACTCTGTAGTTTCTCACCTTGAAAATCAACTAGTATAGTATACTATTCTGGATACCTATGCTTAGAACTCCAACTTTCTATCAGTACATACTTTCTAAGTATAACTATTACAACATATAGAGATACAGCATACCTGCTAAAGCCAAGGTTATCTGAAATCCATATTCACATATCACAGATAATATTTCCATAACTTTTTCAATATTTTTCATAATTTTCTCATAGATAGTTTTCTCTTCTGAATATATTTCTTATCTAGCAATGTCTAACAAATACCAACTTCTTAGTAGAATTTGTAAACATCTGTCTGAGATTACATAAGTAAAAATATCATGCAATTTTCAAATATTGTGTAAGAAGAGCTTTACTGTACTCTCCACAGTGATTATTATATGTATCAGGATAAAATGAATCCTTTTAAATACTAAATCAACTACTGTTATCACTGCTTCAACTGCAGACTTTGGGAGTTTGACAAAAAAGTCCACACTGATAGTTTTCCACCTTATATCTAATACTGGTAATAAATGCAGCTTACCAAGAGATAAGTATTAGGTTAGTTTAGTGTACAAGCAAAGATTGCAAGCACTGATATATTAATCTATGTACCTTAACATTTAGAGCTACCAGTAATTTTAAGAGATCAGTTCCAGAGTTTTCCATCTGCCTAAATATCTGGCTACCTTCAAATTGTAATACAATGGAATCATTTTTTATGGAGATCTATAGTATTAAGAATGTATATTTTATTATAGAACAACAAGAGATCTTCATTTTCAAACTACTCTACAGAATATAATGACTTTACTACAAACTTTCAGAGTTTCTTTGTAGTTCTAGTTATGTGTTTCTTCTATTTACCAAGCTGATTTTTACATCTAATATCTTTTAGAAATGTCTTCTTCTCATCCTTTAGTTTTATATTTTAACACTCAAATGGCAAGAAACTTTAGTTTGAGTAGTACTATATCTTAGCTATTTTTAGACCATTTTTTATAATAAACTTGTTGTAAAAATACATTAGGCTTTCTTATAGAGTAATAGTACAATATAAAATTAAACCATAATAAGTACAGAGATTACTATACTTACTTTAAGTCTAGCTTCTTAGCTGTTATGAGATACTCAAGATTTTTGTAGTCCATTTAAATTTTAACTAAGGTTATAGCTTTTTCTAAGAAGTAATATTATTCTTCTAGTATATAAATAATTGCAAGTATCTTTTTGTCATATATCTCATAATTATATTTTACTAGAGAAAAAGACTTGCTAAGAAATATAACTAGATGCTACTTACCATCTTTCTTTGAGACTTGGGAGAGTATGGCTTCTATTACAAAATCTAAGTTATCAGCTTTGATATAGAAGTAGCTAGAAAGACTAGTATTGGTGTTATGATAATAGTGCCCTATGGACTAGTAACTTAGTATATATAAGATAGATAGTTCCATACTAGGAACTTCATTGAGTTCTCTTGTGTTATCTAATACAAGGTTCTTTTTTATTGACTTGCTCTAAAGTTTTTGAGTTATAATGAGGTGGTTAATATAGGCTAATCACAAACTTGAGAGAGTTTATCTCAATCTGATTCTCTGAAGTAACAAGACTCAAGTACTCAATATGCTACTTAGTAAATTTGTATTTTTTGGAGTGTAAAAATAGCTTGTACTTGGTCAAAATTTCCAAAACTTTATGAACTGCCTTATGGTACTCTTCTAATATCCAAGTAAAAATCAAAATATTGTTCAGGTATACTATTATGATACCTTCTGCTATGATGTTCCAAAAGATGTTATTTATTATAGTTTGGAAAGTAGCAGAACTGTTTTTAATACTAAAGAATATTACTAATAGTTTGAAAAGACTATATTTTGTGTAAAAGACTGTCTTCCACTTGTTACTGAACTTGATTTGAATATTATTAAAGCCTTAACATATATCTAGCCTCATAAAGTATTGAGTATTCTAGAGTTTCAGAGCTCAGAGATTAATGGTAGTAGATACTTATTCTTGATAGTAAGTATATTAAGGTTTCAATAGTCTTGTACTAAATATAAGGACCTATCTTTTTTCTTGATAAGAAATACTAGTGTAGCTATAAAAGACTTCAAGAGACATATCTAGCCAGTTTGGAGGTTTTCAATAGTAAACTTGTCCAATTTGGAATAATCCACAGGAAACAGAAGGTATATCTTTGATAGCTTGAATTGGACAAGCTCAATAGTGTAATCTTATAATAGTCCAGAAAAATATTCAAGTCTTCCTTGGCAAAGACTAACTTGAACTATTATACATACAGAAGAAAAAACAAAACTTTATCCAAGGCTTAATTTCTGTAAAAAAACTTCTAATAGTTACTAGAAAGAGGTTATAGTTATATAGAGATTAAGGCTGGAACATTTGGGAAGTAAATAAGTTAGGTAGTAGTAGTTATCTAACTCTTCCTCTTGTTATACACTGGTTTGTAGAGCATTTTATATATTATTATATAAATAATTTTGCCATTTTCCAACTTTTTTGTAGCTTCTCAAGAAAATTCTTCATTTTTAGTAATTTCATCTTTATTGTTAGATCTTGTTTCTATAGATGTTTTCAAAAATTAAGTTTGAATAGTGTATACTCTGTAGCTGAGTGTCTTTTGTTATATACTGGAATTTTGCTACTGGCAACTATTCTTTTTAATTGTCTCATTGATAATTGATATAACACCACAAGAATAATTTGACCTCCTAGTTGACTCTTTCTATTTCACTGTCTGTTTGAGAGTGGTATGCTATTAACAACAATCTTTTTTGGAACTCTATGAATTTTCTATATGTTATCTTAGTAGATTTTGGCTATTTCCTCTGATATTACTACTGCTGTAGTTGTCTTGAGTCTGATAATTTTTGTGAATTAATCTACTATCCACTATTGCATTCTTATTATTTGATCTTGGAAGTAGTCTTATGATATTGATACTGATTTCTTGTTATGATTCTTAAGGTGTTTCTAATAGATGAAGTTTTTCTGCTTTCTTCATATGTTGTACTTTGTTCTGTTGGTATTTCTCATACCCTTGAAAAATACTTCTTGATGTTGTTTCATATTTCTGGCCACTAATAATTCTTTTTGATTAAGTTGAGCATTCTTGATTGTCCTAAATGTTCTATATTTGCTAGATTATAATTTTCTTGTAGTATTTAATTCTGAAATTTCCAGTTATTAAGAATATAGATTCTTCCATCCATATATACCACTCTATACTTGTAAGCAAAAGTCTGCAAAGTTCTATAGAGTTTGAACCAAGTATAGAAACTTGTTTAAGAAACAAAGAGTTGTAGACTTTGTAAATAACCTTAGCTTCAGCTTATATACTATACTATTTACTTACCATATAGTTACAACTTCAGGAAAAATGAAATAAGATTTAAAAGAGTAAGTGCTGACAAGACAAGTATGTTATTATAACATTAGAGTTTTATGTTGATAATAGTTGATTATAAGACTGAAGATTACAGTGTATTTACCAGTATTCAAACACTAAGTAAAAGTAAGAAGTATTTCAGTAGTATTATTACTTCATAGTACAGTTCTAAGTAATGTTAGTTATTATGACTTAAATCTCAAAGTGTTAAGTAAAAGAGAAATCTTATATTAGGTTAATATAAGAGAACTCAATAGAGTTTATAATATAGTCTTTATCTTATATATACTAGCTAATTGTCTATGTAAAACTACCATTAACCTGCCTTAAAGGCTATGTATACTACATGAGGTCAAAATAATGTTAATATGCTGTATGATATTATCTTTTTAGAATCTTCTATATTCTTTCATATATTATATAATCATGTGATCATAACTATAATATATGTGATGTCATGCTAAACTCTAACCCTAGATCTCAAAATAAGAAAATAAATAAAAAATAAAATAGGATGAGAAAGAAAAATAAAATAAATAGAGTCTACTGTCTTTAACTTGATATTATTTTCTATTTAAGGTTTCTTCTCAAGGAAAACTGACTTTTATTTTTGCTAGTTTCTCTCTAACTTTTATAGATACTTCTCATCTTGTTCTTTTACTATATCTAACTTTTATTGTCTCCTAACTTTTGTACTAAGTCTTCTCTCAAACTTTACTACTGCTTTCTTTATATTTTCTAAGTCTTCCTCTATCTCTTATATATCATGTTCTGCCATAAATCCCTTTTGCCACATCAAATACTTCACAACTTCTCTTATTTTTTTATTTGTTTATCATTGTTTTCTATTATCTATTCCTTAACTTTTCTACTTCTATAAGTTTTGCTTTTTCTAATTTTTGTCTTTCTACTTGTTCTCTATACCTCACTACTTGACTCAAATTTACCAACAGATGAACTCTCATTGATTCTAGCAGTTTCAACTTGATTATACTAGCTAGTACAATTTCTATTGCATAAGGCTCCATATATTTTTCCATTAACTTTTTTGCTGGTTGTTCTTTTTCAATTCCAAGTCTTTTATACTCAACATTCTTTGTCTCTCTTATTCTACTCTTAAGCTTTCTTTCTTTCTTTATCTGCTAGTATTTTTATCTCTTTCTGAGCTTTTTTCAATACTGTTTTCAGCTTTCTCTTCAAATTTTCTGCAAACTTTATCACTTTCTCTACCTTTCTTTTCCTTCTAATATCTGCTCTTATCCTCAGTTCTCTACTATAGTTTACCATCAATAGAAACACTTTAATTACTGAACAAATCTTGTTGTTTACCACAAACTCTACTGTAGCCAATCACTCTGGCCAATTCTTCTGCCTAGGATCTACAAGAAACTACAAGTATTGTTTCAACCCTTGATTCATGTGCTCTGTTTGCCTATCTGTTTAAGGGTGGAACACTGTTGACAACTTTTTTTCAATCTCTAGTATCTTGTTTAGCTCCCTCATTAATTCTATTGTGAACTAAGACTCTTATCTAATATCACACTCTCTGGTAACCTATGCAACTTTCACACATTATTCCTAAACAATCTTACCAATCTCTTTACTGACATTTCTTGTTATTGCCACAAGATGTTCTATCTTGGACAATTTATCACATACTACTAAAATCATATTCTTTTCTGCTACTAATGATAACTTGACAACAATCAAATGTATCTATAATTTCTCTAGTATCTCATTCATCATTAACTTTTCTGCTGGAACTTCCATCCTATAATTTCTCATTACCAACTCTGTTGTCTTCCATCTTTCTCTATATCTAGCTACTAGTATATTATAATGCAACTGGATAATTTCTGCTCTTAACTTCTCATTCTTTAGTACATATAATTTTTACTACTCTAACTACTCCTTCATTATTACTGCTAGCTATTTTTATTTTTTCTATAATATCTACTTCTGGTTCTTTTATTACTACTTCTATTAAGTACTAAATCTAATCTTTCTTTATTAATTTTTGATTTTTGTTGTCATTTTCTGTTCTTATCTTTCAATCCAGTCTTTTACTTAATTCATGTATTTGTCCTATTTTTGTCTCTGGTACATATTTTAAGATAAAATCAAATCTTAACAAATATAATGCCCATCAGATCTGTCTATAATTTAATTTTTATGCTTTCATGAAATATTCTAGGTTCTTGTGATCTATCTAAACCTTGAATTTAAACTTGGTGTCCTCTAACAAATAACTCTAATTTTTTAGCTTTCTAATCACTACTTTTATTTTTTTGTTATAAATTTTATAATTTCTTTCAGTTTCATTTAGAGATTTTGACAAATAAGCTACTGGCTTCTACTGTCTGTTATTGACAAAACTCTACCTATTGTATAATCAGATATATCTACTTCTATCCTCATTTCTTTGTCTAAGTTGAGTATAGTTAACATTAGTTTTTTTTGTAAACCTCTTCTTTAACTTCTGAAATGTCTTCTCCTACCTCTCTGTTCAGTCTTACTTCTAACATTTTTCCACTAGGTCATATAACAGCCTAGCTATAGATACAGAGTTCTTAACAAACTGCTTATAATAATTAGCAAGTTCCAAAAACTTCTGAACATCCTTAACTCTTTTAGGAGTTAGCCAGTTCAATACTGCCTTTGTCTTTTCCTCCTCTATTTTTACTTCCTCTAGCCCTATTACCACTCCTAAAAATCTTACTTCTCTTATCTTCTATATATATTTTTCTGGTTTTATGTATTAGTCATTTTCTACCAATCTCTTTACCACTTTTTCTACCACTTTATTATGTCCTTCTTTTTCTTCTGTTCCTACTATTACATCAATGAAACGTACTATTTCTCTAATATTGATCAAGTCCCATAGGATTTCATTTATCATTGTTTGAAACATTGCAGGTAAGTTCATCAAGCCAAAGAATATCAACCATTAATTCAAACAATCTCTCTAGTGTTGTGAATACTATCTTCTATTTGTCTCCTTCCTTTATCCATATATTATTATAACCCCAACATAAATCTAACTTAGTAAATGATTTTTTTGTACCAGTTGTTTTTACAATATCCAAAATTAAAGACAATGAATAGTTATTTTTTACAGTCTATTTTATCTAAATATCTATAGTCTTGTACTATTTTCTCATTTCCTACAAAAAACACTGGTGCTGTTTGAGGCAACTTTAAAGATCTGATATACTCTTTCCTCAACTGTTTATCTATGAGTTTGTGTACCTCTCCTTTTTTTCTTCTAGACAAGAAGTAAATTTCTTCTTTTTGTAGTACAAACTTTTTCTTCAACTCAATTGCATGATCCCATATCTTTTTCACTAGCATTATTTCACTCACTTTCTTTCTGAATACATAAATCTACTTATGAAATCTTGAAGATACCAATTTCTTGGCCTTTTCTTTAGACTTTTCCACTTCCTCTTTTTCATCCTAAATCTTCTATTCTTCTACTACTTTCTTTACTTCTATCATTCTCTTCTTTTTTGGCTTTTATTTCTTCTTCCTCCTGTTTCTACTACTCTGATTTTCCCTGTTTTAGCCTCCCCTGCTTTCCACATTTTTCTAGACATCTTGTTATCTTTACTTCTTATGTTCTCTAATCAATTTCAGAATTTTGGTGGGCAAGCCATAGTATTTATAAAATGACATTCCACTTCTGATCTCTTATTACATCTATTTTTGTCCTCTTTTTGTATCTCTTATAAAAATTTCATTTTATTTTTATTACTCTCTCTTTGTTAACCTTTCTATTTTTTTTTCAACTTAAAACCTTACTTCTTTGCAAACTCTGAGCTCATTACCAATTTTGTTGCATTATTATCTAAAAGTGTCTCCACCATTATTTCCTCCTACATATTAATTCTTTATTTATTTTTTGTGATACAATTTGCACTGTTACTTATCTTAGGGAGTTTTTTTGTATTTAGAATACTAACTATTATAGTGTAGCTATCTAGCACATCAAATTTATTATAAGAGCCCATTTAAGAATTATAAGACTTTCCTCTTCTTTTAAATTGTTTAGTGTTACAGTTGCCTATCAAGAGTGATATAAGAATAGATAAAACTCACTTCAAGCAGATATCTGCAGTTAGTCATACAAAAAAGGTTGAATCAAGTATGGAAACTTATTTAGAAATAGATGTGGATATCCATGAGGTTGGATAGAATATCCAGATTGTAGATCAAGCTTAAAGGCTTATTCATAGATAAGTAACATGATCTTGGCCTTAACTTATATATTATGTTTACTGTCTATTATGTCATTATAATTTTGGATATTAAGATATCAGGAAGAAGTGAGAATAGGTTGTGAGAAGATTCTGAGTAGATTCTTAGTCAAATCTTAGTTAGAGCTTAGTTGATTTCCAGACTGAATACTATGGAGTATTTACTTGCTCTTATATATTAAGTCTGTAGTTGAAGTTGTGACTAGGGAATAGTAGTGTAAGGAATAAATAAGATAATATTATAGAGACAGTTTTCAGAATATAAAATGACTAGAAGTCTAAGTAATAAGTTGCCAGGAGATAAATATGAGAGACTGATTGATGTAGAAGTATATCTGGATATGGTTAGAGTTCTAACTAGAAGTCAGGAAGCATATGTCTTGAATGTCTCAAAAGTTAGTCTATAATATTGCCATTCTATTTTTCTACTCCACAATTTCCTGACTTCTACAATATCTTGTTATATGATCAAAACCTCTACAGTTATAACAATTCCTCTCTCTATCTATATTCATTGAATAAGAGTTCCTTTTTTGTCCAAACCTACTCTTTACTGCTACTGTGCTGAATTTCTTATTTCTTATCACAATCATATCTGTCTTTTTCACTTCTTTTATTAAAGTTATGCTGACACCTGTTGTTCCTTCTATCTTCTTGACTAAACCTATATTAGAGTTAATTAAGATTTAAACCTCTCTTGACTTGTTATCAACCCAGTCTACTTCAATGCCTAACTGCTTGTTTTCTTTCTTCTCCTCTGTTATAAACTCAAAACCTTAAAGGAGGTTGAAAATAAAAACCTTGTATTAGAGTAAATATAAGAGAACTTGATAGAGTTCCTAGTACAAACTTATCTATCTTATATATGCTAGACTACTGGTCCATGATACAGTACCATTAGCCTATCCTAAAGGCTATGTATATCAGATATATTGTAATGACATTGTTTTTTTCCAGAGTCTTTTACTATGTTCTATTGTAATATGTAATTTTATGCTAATCCTAACCCTAAGTTTTGAAAATAAAAACAAAAGAAAAAAAATACTAAGTCCATTGTTCATAATTCTAATATTCACAATCTTTCTTTTTCCCTCTTATTCTTTCTCTAATGTCTATCTAAATTTGTTGTCTATTTATACTACTACTGAATACTTCTTAGAAGTCTCTTTGCTTCTATTAGCTTTCTTTGAATAACCCAATTTATTTATTTTTTGAATTCTAAGATTAATACCTTTTTTTTATATTCACTTTCTCGTGCTACTTTACTAAATTCTTATACAAAATTCTCTATCATTCTTGATTCCTGTTCAATTCTTTTTAACTTTGCCACCTTTGCTTAACTCATTATTTCTTCTATTAAATTCTTTTTTCAGTTCTACTAGAAAATTTCTTACTGATAGGAATTTAGGAACTTCAGCTTTCCTATCTCTAGATCTTTCAAGATGTTTTCTTTCCAAATGTCTACCAACTTTTTCTATATATATATTAGAATCTACTGCATCTTTCTCATTCTCATTCTAATATATAATATATATGTTATTATAAACTTTGCTACTTTGCTAGTATTTATTAGAGTAACTAGTGGAGTTTGTAGACTTTCGCAACCTCCAGGAAAATATAATTTTTATTAATATATTATAGTAAATATACCACTTACCTCCAAGAAAACCTAAGAAAATAAAGTAAAATTCTTAGAGGTAATAGATATCTTATATATTTATGATAAACATTCCAATCTTCTGGATCAGCTTACATAATGAAAAATGATGAGGACAGCATAGTCAGAAATGTTTCTAACAGAAATATCTGAAATATCAGCATAAAAAGAAAAAGAAACTACTATTAACAACAAATAAGAAATGGTTGAGATGATAGTCAAGGTTAAATTCTGGAATTAACAGTGAAGAGTAGTAGAATTAGGGAAACAAAAACCATAGACTTTGATAGTAGTAATAGTAGTGCAAGGTCTTAGGTCAAGAAAATAAACATTATAAACTTTGGTAATAGTATTGAATAAGAAGTCTAAAATCCTGCAGACCTAGATGATGGTGTTAGAATTGAATAAATAAATCCTCTTATAGCATCTCTATCAAATAATGATGGTTTGGTCATCTCTAAGTTAAGTTCATTGCTGGTTCTTCAAGTTACTGTCTTCTCTCCTTCTTCTACTGCTACTAATACTGCTATTTGTTTATCTTATTATCTTAACTTTGATCAATTGAGCTGTGTTAACTTATATTATAAATTAGAAAGGAGCCAGTATTAGTCTTGTTTTTAGAATTATACACTAAATTTCTATAATTACTAGTAGGCCTTCTTCTTGTCTTATCTTACATTGTTTACTGGCTACTTAAAAAAACAACTACTATTCTAAAAAGATATATACAATTTTGACCTAAGAAGATTGTTCTACTCTAAACAAGATTTTAATAACACTTGTTATTCTCTTGTATAGACTGATCTCAAGTGGACCAACAGTATAAAGCTACTACTTATGGCTAAGCTTAGCTAGAATTTCTCTTATGTCTAAGATCTGGTAACTATTCTTGACTAAAAGTAGTATTGTCTTTAGTCAAGGATGATGAAAGAGGATAAGAGAAAAAAATAGAGAAGACTCTGTATTAAGTAATATTATGCCAGAGAATGTTTTTCTATGAAATAATATACTTTCATAGGTGTTTAAGTACTTATAGGCCTTCTTTTCATTTTCATTTTTATTATTTTTCTTTATTTTATTTTTGTTTTCACTCTACTTTTCTTTATTTTGGACTTAGACAAGAGGTGTGGTGTTCCCAAAAACTCATGGAAGTATTTGGGATTCATCTTCAACAAGAAGCTTTTCTTCTACCAACATATTGACTACTACTCCAACAGGGCAATATTCATGGTCAAGTACATGAAAATCCTTGGAAACTCATTGCACAGCATTATTCTGACACAGAAATGCCTTCTCTACAGGTGTTGCATCCTCCCTATCACTCTGTATGGTTTCCAACTGTGGTTCTACAATCATGCTCCTCTTTTGTACCCACTGAAAATCTTGAGCAAAATGCAGAGAAGAGCTGCTATTTGGATACTAGGTGCTTTCAAGACATCTCCCTCAAAAGGTATCAAAGCAATTGCAGGCCTCATCTCTATAAGCCTTCATCTTCAAAAACTCAGGGGTAGATTGCAATTATGCATACTAACACTTCTCCCCAATCATCTTATTCAAACGCTTATGGATTTGCCCTTTAGCTTGCCTAAGCATCAATACCCTGTATCACTCAAATCTCTCACTAGTCGTCAAAGGTCTAATGTCAAAGGACACTTGGTGGACTCAAACAACAAGTTGTATAGAATCTTTTCTTTCTTTTCTTTTCTTCATCCAGAACTTTCTCTGGGTTCTAGAATTATTGACAATTTTTCAGACTGTTTTTCTTTCAATTTAGCTACTAGAAATAAAAATGATAAAATCCGCTTCTAACAACTTGATAATATGGTTCATGAGTTGTCCTCTTCTCCTTCCACAGCCATTATTGTAATGGATGCTAGCATCAAGAATGACATTGCTACATTCATCTCACACATGCATATAACCAACCATCTAGTTATTAAAACATTACACCATGTGACCTTTGTCACGACCACTGAAGCTAAACTTTTCATGATTAGGTGTGGTATCAACCAGATCTATACTAAGGAAAACATTTCCAAGATCATAGTTGTCACTGACTCCATCCATATGGCCAAGAAGATATTCAATACATTATCACACTCTTACAAATGTTATGCTGTGGCCATACTCAGCAAACTTTGTCACTTCTTCGCTAACAATCAAAACAATTCAATAGAATTCTGGGAGTGTCCTAGTTGACTCAACTGGAATTTATATAAGGTAGTTGATAGGGACTCTAAGTCATTCAATCCCTTGCTCATTTACCTGTGTAAGATATCATGGGATTACTGCAAAAAAATTGAATGTAACAATATTATCAATAATTGAAAAATAACCTTTCAAGCCTTAGATAGAAAAGGGAGACAATTCCTTGACCTAATAGACAACAACTTTAATGTTATTGAACCTTCTTACACCAAAGGAGGTCTGTGACTCCAAATATTTGGTCACTCAAACTCGTTATGTGCACGTGCTACGAAAGCAATCACTAACCATACTTCAATTGGTGAATACTGACTTAGATTTCTCCTGAGTGAAGAATTTAGGTACCTCTGTGGAAACTACCCTATAGAATCAAGAAGACATATTCTTTATGACTGTATGAGATTTAATGGGTATTGAAACCCCAGACAAGACTCTCTTAGCCATTTTGTCATGTTTTTGGTGGCTAACCCAAATGCCTTCATCTTTATAGATAGCTCTACTTCAACTGTTCTAAGTTGACCTTAGAAAAAGTCTTATCCTTTTTCTCTCTCTGTTTTTATTTTTCTGCTCATATGATTAGTTTTTTTCTTCCCTTTATCTCTTTTCTACTCCATGTTAGTCTGCATCTCTTGTATGTAGTTACAAAGTAGCTACTATGGTCTGCTCTCATGCTCTATGTAATAAATTGTTGAAATAAAAAAAAAAAAAGACAAGAGATGTGGTGTAATATCATATGTGACAGTCACACAAGCCACAAATCGTGACACCTGTCACATGGTAGTCACATATGTCACTGTCACTATCATACAATCATATAATATGAAAAAGAATTCTAAAATAGATAATGTCATATAGTATAGCAATAACATGTTGTTCTTATAAAAAATACATATACTTTAGAATAGGTTAGCTGTAGTGTGTGCACAGACCACATTATGTAGTATATAAAGTAGACTATCTTGTACTTGAAACTTTATTGAGTTCTTTTATATTACTTGATATAAAAGTTATCTTTTATTTTTACTTAAAGACTTAATGTCAAGTTCACAAACGGTGGACTTAGTTTTTCTTTATTTTCACTCCTAGTTTTATTTTTCTTTTTGATTTATTTTCTAATTTTTTATTTTTAGAATATAAGGTTAGAGTTAGTGACAGTCATGAGTCATAAGATGTATGGAAGAACATAGAAGGTTCTGGAAGAATGACATTATACAATGTGTGATACACATGTTGACCTTAAGGTGTACACATGGTCATTTAGGGTAGGCTAGAATTAGCTCACACAGACCATTGGGTATTTGTATATAAGATAGATTATCCTGTACAGAATTCTCTATTGAGTTCTCTTGTGTTTCTCTAATACAAGGGTCATTCTTATATCTAACCCAAAGGATTAAGATCATAACACTTAAGTTATAACACTGGTACTTTTAGATGATATTTCAGGCTCTCTCAAGTTATTATCTACTTGAAGAATAGTATGGTAGCTATTAGACAAACTAGATCTCATATATAGGATCTTTAGAAATAAAGAATATTATAAGACTTATGAAGAACTAGTTATGAAGAAAGAGTACTTATAAGTATGGTTAAAACTTACATAGGCATTTAAAATACTAACAAAAATACAAATACAAGAGATTAATGGAAAGATAGGCCAGAAAGTGACTTGTTAGTAAAAGTAATTAGTAGAAACTCTGGAAAAGAAAAGTCAGTACTTTTGAGTAGAAAAAAGTTATTTAGTTTTTATTCTCTATATTTTTAGACTAATATATAAGCTATAAGTAGAGAGAAAACAAATAAAAGACCTTTATCTAATAACCCCTACTTATAAGCAGTTTTCCATTAGTACTGTATTTATTACTTTCAAGCAAGTTTTGGAGAGTTTTAGCAGCCTGGTAAAGGCTGGCAAGATAAGTATCAGTTAGTATTATTAGTTATAATATTTAACTTATGAGATCTATTATCTGCATTGCTTCTTTCCTCTTACCACCATCTTGTATAGTAGCACCTATTGGAAATATAGTGAATAAACTCTCTTTTTCTTCAACAAACCCCAGCACTTCAATTATGGCATTCAATGTCAAAACTTC
>Ga0157358_1000439_pt1 | contig 17173 bp, 7 predicted proteins | sample AttcapACBM2_FD_111484 | JGI IMG/M metagenome (GOLD analysis project Ga0157358, IMG submission 111484) | Fungus gardens microbial communities from leaf cutter ant in Botucatu, State of São Paulo, Brazil - Atta capiguara ACBM2 | ecosystem: Host-associated > Fungi > Mycelium > Unclassified ... | reverse complement strand
GTCGTCCATTTTGTGACATCACGGATTCCCAACCCATCTTTCAAAGGGTCAGAGAACCCCCAGGTGGCAAAGATAGCATTTCAGAAGTGAGTTCTAGTATACACTGAATGAACCATTCATTGAAATTGGCTGTCTGTGTAGTTGTGGTGAAAAGAGACTCAAGTATATACATGGAAATCACGATACCGATATCTTTGGTACAACTTACGTTCAACTCTGTGTACGACCCCATACCTTCTACAGTCGTGGGTGACCACCATTATGGCGATAGGATTCAAGCTCGCGTGGATCTGGGTCATTGGGAAGTAAGAATAAAAATAAAATTTAGCATTCCAATTACATTTGAGACCTAGACCAACCGACAAACATACACTAGAGGAACCATGAACCCTATTCTCAGCAGAGTCCCTTTTCCGTTCACTTTCAGCCCAACACAGCCCTACTACTCAAAATTTTCCATGTTCACTTCTAGCCCAACGAGGCTCCGGCGAAACCCAACCTTTGGCTGCGCTGGACCCATACTTGCTCCCTACCTGCCTCCACTGGATAACTCACTGACTTCGGTTCTCACGACGTAGATCCACTGTGTTGAAAGCCTCAGTTCACTAGTCTGAGAGCTCACCGATTACACAGATACAAGAATGCGAGGTCTCAGCAGTGTATTATTGAGAGAAACTTATGTTTCTAAACTCTATCACTGAGTGATATGTGTTCAGATTCAGATCTGTAAACAGTGTCTATTGTAAACATGACAGCTAGTGATACTTGTAGGTAACTGGATAGAAGAATGTTAGAAGAATGTTTGTTAGAAGCATACCTTAATTTCTGGAAGATGAAGTGGAAGATGAAGCTAAGGTTACAAAAGTGTTGATTACATAATAAAATCAATAATTGAATGATAATTAGAAGAATAAATGTAAAAGTGGAATAATAGAGTTATCATAGACTATCCTGAGGTTACCCATCTTCTGCAATGGTATTGTAAGAGATAGCCAGCAAGGTAAGAGCAGTGTAAGGGGACCTACCTTTGCTCGAAGTTCAAGCACCCAAACCCTGCTAAACCCCATAGTATTCTTGTTTCCTAGTAGTCAACACTTTTCTACCCCCATCAAGCCCTGTAGTCTTTCTCAGACCAACACTGTCACTCCCCATGGTTAAACTTTGCATTACATCCCTTAATGTCCCAATATTTCCCTACTGTCAAGAGAGGTAATATCAGGATGGAATTCAAGTGGATAACCACAATCAATTGCATAGGAAGGGGTCAGATCAAGTATGGAAACTTATCTAGGAACAGATGTGGATATCCGTGAGGTTGGGCCAGGTGCTCAGATTATAGATCAAGCTTGGAGGCTTATCCATAGATAGATAATATAACCTCAGATAATGATCTTGGCCTCAACTCACATATTGTGTCCACTGTCTATTACATGGTCATAATTAAGGTATCAAAGAGAAATGTGAGAAAAGATTCTGGATAGCTTCTTAGTCAAATCTTAGTCAGGTTCTTAGTTGATTTCTAGATTGAAGACTGTAGAGTATCTACTTGGTCTTAAATACTAAGTCTGTATATTACATACCCTCCAACATCTGTGCTCTTCCAGTGTGGATAATACTCTATTTCCAATTACCAAAAATCCAAGAACCAAAAATCCTATATTCCTCATTAATTCTATAGAATCCATAGCAATCCCTGTGGTGACCAATGACTCAGAGTATGTGTAGCAGTAGAATATTATTAGATCATCACTTCTATATCTAAGAATGTAGCTACTATGTACTGTTCTCCAGTTTGATAATCAATTTAAATTGTACTATACTTACACCCTTTCATTTAAATTCCTGTTATCTGAAGTTATGACTATGTAACACATAGGCTAGGTGCAATATATCCATTGAAGCCAAGGTTGTTTTATCTATGCAATACCACTTCTGATTCCTTTCCTATGACTTGGCTTACTAAGTTCTTTTTCTATCCTGTCTTCCATGCTACTATTGTAGATAGCACAGCAAGTATAATTTGTCTTTAATAGTATTATCAGACTCCATAGCCATTGTTGCACAAATTATTTTCAGCCCTTCATAAACAAAATCAAATTCTACAGCCTTTTCCCATTTAAATTTTATATTCTCCTAGCAATCTTAGTTGCTTAATGACTAAGTGAGTAATTCACCAATCTGGCCATACTACCTTGTCAATCCAGACACTTGATGAGAACAATACTGACCTACTTGTTCTTCTAGAGGATTCCAGAAAATATATTAAAATTACCTAAGACTGTACTAGCAGATAATAACCTCAATTGAATAAACATATCTGAAATAGAACAACCTCTACCTCTTCTGCAATCACCTTTTTCTCTCACTCCATAAACCTCCTAACTAGAGCCCTCAGAAAACTGGCAATAAACCTTATATTCTTGATAGCCAGATCCCAGATGTTAGAAACTTTTGATGGTACCAACCTAGATAAGTTAAACAACTTCTTTTTCCAATACTGACTCCACTTCTGTACAAACCCTGTATAATTTACTACAGATACTACAAAGATAAACTTTGCAATGATCTACTTAACAGAAGTAGTATAGGATTGGTTTGAGATCAGATTAGATTAGGAAGAATAGAGAATTTACTAAGATTGGCTTGAGGACTAGTTATGATTCTTGAAAGAGTTACAGCACCATTTTGGCTCATCCAATTCTATAAGAGATGCCATAGCTATACTAGATAATCTACAAATAAAAACTAGTGATAGAATTGCCATCTACAATATTGAGTTCATAAGATATGCATCCTAACTAGGTTAGAGGGACAATGTTCTCTGCTACAAATACTATTAAAGACTTCTACATCAACTACAGAATCCTATGTGTCTAAGAGAAAATAGAAAGCCATCTATCTTTCAATTAATATACTCTTTGGTAATAGTTATTGACAACTAACACTGGGAAAGAGAATGGAAATGCAACCAGACATGGAATTTCTCTTCTATACTGCAACCTTGAACTTTTACACCTACCCCACTCAATAGGCCAAATCCAGGAGGCAAAACCTCAAACTTTTTCTCTCAAATTGATATGTCTGGTTGACTTAGGTATAATAGGAGACTCACTATAAATAAGTAGAAAAGACACATGGACAATAATCTATATATGTACTACAGTGATAAAAGCTACAAAGTTAAGGTTTGTTCTTTATACCCATCTGAAACTACTATATTCCAAGCCAGACATGCAGAAGCTACACTTCCCATTTTGAAAGCAATCTCAGCTACTCAGTTGGAAAACTAAAATACAGTCCTATCAACTCTGTACAAAATATAAACTATAGTGATCTTGTCTGTACAAATAAAAGTCCTATTTGCCTTAATGCCACTATCCTTTCCAACCTGAGTTTGCTTACCCTATCTCTTATATTACTATTGGTTTGCAAGTCAGATCATATCCAGAACCCAACCTTTTATATCCTCATAAACTCTAGATCTATGCACTACTTCATTGATTCTACATTTGTACTAAAGTATAATATCTCTATAAAATCCACTCCATCTATGGAGTTAAAATTATTTGATAGATTATCAAACAATACCATTACTGAAACTGCTTCCCTATCTATCACTTTCCCATCTAGAGACTTGTTATGCATGGTTCACACTTGAAGGTAAAAGTCTGTAGAGTTGGCTCAGACATGCACAGAGTATAGAAACCCCATGTAATAAGCTCAGTGATCTAGACTTGTCAGAATAACCTTGGTCTCAACTTATATGTTGTGCCTCCTACAAGCCACATAGTTGCAATTTTAAAGGATAGTCTTGTAAGAAGTAATAAGGAGAGGAGTAAAATGTATTACTATTGACACCAGAGATTTAGTATCAACTTTAGTTGATTATTAGGCTAGCTATTACAAAGTGGTCACCAGCCTTAAATACATAATATAACAAAAGGAGTCACTAAAACAGATCTCCAAGAGAGTATTTCATTAGTGAAACACTACATAGGAGTTCAGATTTGGAGAGGGAAAAACTCTATGTAAAGTCTGAGTAAATTTGTGGAGTTTGAAGAAGATAATCAGATAACAGAAACAAATAAATATGACTGCAGATTTTGACTCAAATAAAGCGAAATAACTATGGACTTTTGATAGAATTAAGTCTATTATAAAGTATCAAACCACTGACAGAGTTTTGGGCACAAATATGGCCAAATAACTACAGGGATTTGATGTTGTATTGAAGTCAAACATATCTTGGACATGTTTGGGATATGACAAGACTAGAATATATATATTACTCTACTTGACTCCTTCTACTCACTAGTCCTTGAATACAGCTGGCTCACCCAACATAATCTAACAATTGACTAGACTACTAGGTCTATCACTTTCCAATTTGACTTGTAAAAAAAAAGTAATCTCTCCAAAACCTTTCCAATAACCACTATTCACAAAAAATTCTTATCTAGTACTCCAGCCTTGAGTTCCAAACCTACAACTACTCCTGTCACAATATTTCCATCATTGGAGTATAATAATACATCTGAGTAGCATGAATATCAGAATCAACTACTTTCTATCTCATACACTATCCTACTGACCTTACTAGTAGAGCAGTCAGGATTATAAATGAGCCAGTCAACCTATCTACTATTCCAACTGAGTACTACAATTTTGCTGATATTTTCAGCAAGGACAAAGTAGAAACTCTGGTCCTATATTGTTTATACAACTTACAAATCAAATTAGAAGATGGAGAAAAACTCCCTATCAGAATAATCTACTTACTTTCAACTACTTAACAAGAAGCTTTCAAGAAATTCATTAGCAAAAACCTTAATAGCAGATTCATATGATTGACCTCCTTCTCACATAGAGCACTATTACTCTTTGTAAAAAAGAAAGATGGCTCTCTTCATTTATATGTAGACTTCCAAGAACTCAACCACATCATGCAAAAGAATAGATATTTGCTCCCTTTAATATCTGATCTTCTTAACTCACCTAGAAAGGCATGCATCTATACAAAAATTAACCTCTATCACATGTATCACCTAGTACAGATTACAGAAGAAAATAAATAGAAAACAGCCTTCTATACTTATTATAGGTCTTTCAAATAGGTGGCCATATCTTTCAGTCTGACTAATTCTCCTACAGCTTTTCAATGGTTCATGAACAACATTTTCTCAGATCTCCTTAATATCTGCATAGTAGTTTATCTTGACAACATTCTCATCTATTTGGATAATATGTCCTAGTATAAAGACCATGTCAAGAAAGTATTACAATGACTATAAAAGACTGAACTATGTACAAAAGCAGAGAAATGTGAGTTTCACTTCAATTCTATAGAGTATCTAGAATACATCTTATTTCCATCCAGGCTGTCTATATCTTCTAATAAAATCAAAATGATTCAAAACTGGCCTAAACCTAGAAAAATTAAGGATATGTAAGCATTTTTGGAATTCACTGATTTTTATCATAGATTCATTCACAACTACTCAAATATAGCGACCCTACTAATCTAACTGACTTAGAAGAATATTACTTGGAATTTTAACTTCTTATGTTGTGAAGTATTTATCTCTGCTCTAATTCTTACCTACTGGATTCCCAATGCTCAGATGATTGTGGAAACTAATATATCAACAAGAATCTGGAATATTTCTCAACTACTAAAATTCTTTTCTACCACCAAGCAGAATGGTCAGAATTCCTCTCCTAGATTGATCTTATCATCTACTTCTATCTGAGATACCTAGGATTCAAGCTAGATACTATTACTCATAGAGAAGACTTCTATCTAAGAGAAGGAAAAGTTACATACAACTCTGTCAATCTGCAAAATATATGCCTAATCTTCACTCATAACCAACTCATAACATCTCTTTAAGCCATAGTTCTGGTCTTTTCAAAACTTTAGGCTGCTATCATTATTAACCTCAATAGCTTGTATAATGACATCTAGTCAGCAATTATGCAAAATGAGACACTGCAGGGATACCTTTATCACCTGGTAGAACATTGGTTATTAGAGACAGTTAGACTCCTACTCAAAAATAGGAAAATTTATATACTGCAAAAAGATGATCTCTGCATGCACATTCTGCAATACTATCATGATTATATCCTCACAGGTTATTTCAGACAAAATAAAACATTGAAACTCTTTTTTTGTAGTTATACTTGGCTATTCCTATACATAGATATCAAAAAATTCTGCAATTCTTGTATTACTTACATAAAGTCCAAACTACAGTGTTATAAGCCCTATGGAACACTAAAGCAACTTCTAATCTCCAAACAATTTTAAAACTTAATTTCTATAAATTTTATTGAAAAGCTTTTCTTTTCATTTAGCTATAACACAATTCTGGTTATTGTTAATTGACTATCCAAACAAGCTATATTTGCTGCAACAGTAGATACCATTACTTTATATAAGCTGGAAAAACTGTTCATAATCTATGTCTTCTCCAAACATAGTATCCTATTCCATGTTATCTCTGATTGTGGAACTGAGTTTGTTTCAAATTTCTTCAGATTCCTAGAAATAGCACTTGGCATAAAACTTTATTTCACTTCCAGATATCACTCTAAAAAAGACAGTCAGATAAAATGTATCAACAAGATATTAGAATAATACTTCTATGTCTACTACAACTACCAATAGAACAATTGGTTGAACTTTCTATTTGTAGAGTTTGATAATAATACACCTAGTACTACTACTAGTATGTCACTGTTCTTTGCAAATAAAGGTTATCACCTAAACATTACTATATATCTAGAAAGAGACATTGTTTTATCCTATGTCTATGAATTTGCTGTAAATCTCAAAAAATTGCAAAATTTTCTGAAAACAGAAATATCTGTTATACAACAACAGTACTAATAATCAGTAGATGTACACAGAATCCCAAAGCTGAATTTTTAAGTAAAACAATAGGTATATATTAAAGCTTAGTTTTTCTGTATTACATGACCTTTAAAGAAGTTGTTGGAAAGATACCTGAGACCTTTTAAAATCATCAGTCAAGCTAATACTCACTCATTTACAATTTGTCTTTTAAAGTCAATATATGCTGTTCATCTAGTGTTTCACATGTTCATGTTCAAACCTGTGATACCTAACACTTTTCACAGTAAATCTGAACTTCCAGTTGTAATAGATAGTAAAATGGAATATGAAATCTCCTAAACTATAGACTCAAAAATTGACTGCAGATAATTGACTGCAGATGGGTATGCAAGTTACTCTATATAGTCATTTAGCTAAGATACAAAATCACAGAAGAAGAATCTATTTAGCTACTTGCATCCAAACTTACTCATGTCCCTAATCTTATAACTGATTTCTACCAAGCTTACCTAGATAAACCTAGTCTGCTTTCATTACCCTAACACTGATATTCTTGCTTCTTTTTTCTTTTCTCTCTCTTCTTAATTTTTTTCTCTCTTCTTTATTCATTTTCAAACTTGTAGTAAAATCACAACACTCAATACTCTCTATATAACTAGAGCTGAGCCCTCAAGGCCCTAAAAGGAAAATACTATCACATACCCTCTGATATCTATGCTTTTCTGGTATAGATAACATTTCCAATTACCAAAAATCCAAGAACCAAAGACTCTACATTTCTTATCAATTCTATAGAGTCCAAATAACAATCTCTGTAGTTGTTATGACTCAAAGATCTTAGAGTTGATCAATAAATAGAACCTTATATTAGGTTTAACACAAGAGAACTCAATAGAGAACTCTGTACAAGATTGTCTTGCCTTATATACTACTGGCTCATAGTCTATGCTCTCCTACTTAAGCTTACTTCTAAACAACCATGTGTTTGCTTTAAGGTTAACATGTGTTAAACATGCTATATAACATCATTGTACTAGAACCTTCTATATCCTTCCATCATGACCACATGACTGTGACTGTGACATGTGACTGTGACATCATGCTAAACCCTAATTCTAGATCTCCAAGTATAGAAAATAAAAGAAAAAGAAAATAAAAGTAGAAAGGAAATTGAAATAAATAAAGTCTATTGTCTTCAACTCTAATAGTGGTGACCAACCACTCAGAGTATGTGCAGTAGTAGAATATTATTAGATCATCACTTTCATATTTAAGAATATAACTACTATGTACTGTTTTCTAGTCTGATAATCAACTTAAATTGTGTCATACTCATACTCTTTTATCTAAATTCCTATTATCTAAATTTATGACCACACAACACATATACTAGGTCCAATGTATCCATTGAAGCCAAGGTTGTCTTATCTATACAGTACCACTTCTGACCCCTTTCCTACAACTTGGCTTGCTAAATCCTCCTTCCATTCTATCTTCTATACTGCTGTTGCAGATAACACAGCAAGTGTGATTTGTTTCTAACTTTGTAGTTAAAACTATAGCTAGGAAAATAGTAGTATAAGAGATAACTAAGGAGATATTATTAAACCCTAACTCTAAGTCCTAAATAAAATAAAGTACACAAGAAGTACTTTGTGAAAATTACTACAATGAGCTTGGATTTAGTAGTAAATTTGGTAATAGATTTTTAACAGTAACTTTTCTAGCTTATGTAGTTGGAACTTGTTAGAAAATAAAATGCATAGCAGCATTATACAGTGCAAACAACTAATAACTTACCAATAGTATTGATTTGTTCTTGATAGAGAGCTTAAGATATAAGTGTTACATTTCATTCTAACCACATTTATTTCAACTCATAGATAACTTATTCTTTTTCATCTACACTCCTCAATCTCTTCTAGTATGGATCATATATCTCCATTCCACCTCAGATATCCTCACTAGTCTCTTGTTAACTCTATAGACCTCTATTTACTAATATCTGAGAATTACTAGAAATCAGGATAACTTGCTTAATAGCCTCCATTTCAGATAACTATCCTAAATAGCATATCTAGTATACAATCCAGTAGTTTACACTATATTAGCTATCCTGAAAATTAACTAAAACTAATACCTACTTCCAGTGTTGGCAACAACACATCTTACCACTCTTTGGTAGTTCTGATCCACTAAGTCTCCTAAGTCCACTTCCAAAATATATGACTAGTATGGCCAGTAGAGATATAGCACACAAGCTGAAGCCAAAGGTTGTTCCAACCTGTCTTCTGTGTTCTCAAATAACATACTAACTAATATATTTGAACTTCTAAGATACCTTGCTAGATCTCAGATAATAAGGTATGAACTATATCTAACAATAAGTGATATTATATAAGTAGTATTATTTGAACTAAGAAGCAACAATCTACCTACTGAGGTTTATATATTTATAGAATATACATATTACTAATAAAATACTAATTGAAGGAACAACATATATATACAGCATGTAAGCTACATTAGTATATATTTCTGGGAAATCCTAAGTTTTATTGCTTACAGTTACTGAATACTTGACTTACCTTCATAGAATTCTGTCACAAACTCCATTTAGCTTGTATCTCCACAACCAGTGTGTTATAAGACAAAAGTGGAGACAGACTTTAGTAAGGACAGATGATAGATAAGATAAGATATAGGACAGAAGTATTATTATTAGTCTACAACGAGAGAGAGAAGGTACATGACATTATGTCATAGGACCTAGAAGAGTTTAGAGTGGTCTGGAAGGACTTAGAGTCTGGAAGAATCAGGAAGAGTCTAGGGTTAGGGTGACATTAAGGGACATGGGTTCCTCATAGTGTACACATGGTGCATGCATGTATGATGGAGATTAAAGAATATGACATCAGGACACATGGACATAGTATGGTGGCCTTAAGGTAAACACATGGTAGATGAGTAATAGCTATGAGGATAGAGCATAGACATTAGAGTAGGATGATGCATAGTCGTAGCACGAACCATGGAACTTTATATAAATAGTTGGTAGAATACTGTTGTGGTTTCCTATCAAGTTCTCTTTTGAATACACAACTTGTGTTCCCCACTAGATATCTGTCCTTAGAGATTTACTACTTATGCTACTATTGGACATTAGTCTAGTAGTTGCCACAACACAGTGGACCAATTTTCACAAACTAAGTTGTACTGGAAAGCCCTGAATGAGAGCTATCTGTACATATGTGGGATATACAAAGCAACAATGAACAACTGAAATATCAGGCCATCAGCAACTGTAAAAGCTTTGTTTGCTAATATCTCATGAATGGATAGACAGATTTGCACAATCAAACTTGTATTAGAAAGCACTCATCAAACTGTTTCCAATGATATATGGTATATCTCATAGCAATAAGTATTCATAGAGATACAAGCATATCAATATAGTAACATAATTAGTTACCTTCTAAAATTAGCCTGACAGCTGCTATGACAGATGACAGCTCCCATTAGGTATAAGTTTTAATCATGTGATGGAAATAGCTTGTGCACAGACTATTACTCTTTTGTATATATACTTTTGTGTCTGAGGGTTAAACCTCAGACTTAACAATATCAATTATTCTTATTAATACTACTCATCACCTATTATCATTATCTCCTTATAACTGAGTCTCTAAAACACCATTAAGTTCAAGCATTACAACTAGTGAGTAGCTCATTTGTGATAGAATTCTAAAAGAATAGGATAGAGTTCCCTAGAGGCAACAGCTAATCTAAATATCTAGAAATTCATTCTAATTAAGCAGAATATTAGGTGGAATATTCAGTAACCTAATGTTAGGCACAGTTCACACTAGGGATAAAAGTCCATAAGGTTGGCTCAGAAATGCACAAACTTGTGGAATGACATTAGCTTTAGCTTATATGTTGTACTATCTGTCTGCCACATAGTCATAACTTCAAATAAATAAATGAAGTCTGAGATAAAAGTGAGTACTGATTGGTGTGTTGCCATTGAATACCAGAGATTGAGCTCAATAAGAGTTTATCTTCATTGATTATCAGACTAGTGCATTACAGTGTAACTACTAGTCTTATATACAAGTAAGTAGTTATAGGAAATGCTCAGAGTTTCAGTAGTATAGCCCCTATTGCCCCAAGTGAAGGTTTCAGTAGTGAGACACTAACAGGAATAAGGAGGACTCTACCATGGAAGACTGAGTCAAATAAGAGTATCCCTGTTATGAAAGACAGAATATCTAGTTTGTTGCATTACTGTTATGAGAATATATTATAAGAAGAATAGCCATTATGGAAGATAGGCTTGTATAATAGACATTAAGAGGGCAGTATCACCATAGAGATGTATTTTCCAGATAAGTGGACTTGGCATATGATATCTAACTATAGAATAATAAAGTCAGATGGTCAGTGTTAGAGTGATTAGTGAGGTCTGCAGTATTTATATAGACTTTAATATATTTAGGAGAATCTAAGCTTTATTAACACAATATACTATAATTATACCACTTATCTTCAAGAGAACCTAAGAAAACAGAGTTAGGTTTCTGGTAGCAATAAACATCCTATATAGCTATATAGTATATCTTAACTACTAAATTAGCTTATATGAGGACAAATAATAAAGATAGTATGATCAAAGACATTTCCAGCAAAAACATCTAAAATATTAGCCCAGAAAGAAAGAGAAGTCACTCTAAGCAATAAATAGAGAATAGTAGAAGCAATAGTTGAGTTTGAACTCTATGAGAAGTAGTAGTGAAAATGAGAGTTATAGAAACAAATACTGTAGGCTTTAACAGTGGTATAAAGTAAGAAATGGAGAATCTTATGAGCTTAGGCAGTGGTGTTAGAGCCAAAGAAGCAAGTCTCCTTATAGTCAAGAACCTTGATATAACAATCTCAAACATTGTCAGACAGTAGTATTGGCCAGTGGCTAGAGAAAGTAGGTCAACAATTAGGAGCAAGCAAGCAAAAGTTTATAGTATTATAGCAGAAAAAGAGAAAAGCAAGCAGGAACCTAGTAGTGTTGCAGTAGTGTTACTATTACAGACTTGAGAGATAAAAAGCACACAAGATTGACAAAAAGAACCATAAGGTTAACAGTAGCTCTTTACAGTGTTACAAACTTGAATTTTGGCAAGATAGTAGGTTCTCTTACATATAGTACTATACATTGTCATATTAGTCATACTACTAATCACAGCATGATCACTTAGTAAGCAGAATGTTTTACAATATTCCCTCTTACTTAAGATGTTAGCTGTTAAACAATAGAAATATTGATGGATAAATTAATAATATCTCCAAGTTATGTAACAAATAAAAATAAAAAGAACTTGTTCAAGATTCTGAGTCAGTATATCAGTAGGATTTATCAATAGGTTTAGAACACTTCTCTTGTATAAAGTTAGATTTCTGGAAAAGTAAACTAAGATTGTCATTATAGAAATAAAAGATAAGAATATTAAAACCAATCTCATTCAGAAGATTTTTTGTCCAAACAAGTTGACAGCTACAATTAGAAAGGGCTATGTACTCAGTCTTAGTAAAAGAGCTACTGTCTTTTATTAGGGGCTTATCCAGGAATTTACTCTATGAGCCATTAAAGTAAAATAACCAGTTATGGATAAAAGTATAATTCAACTTAATAATATTTATTTGAGAAATTTACCATTTGTTAGGCAAGTTTGACTATAGTAAATTTATATTAGAATACAAGCCAATTATTAGATATATCAGAAATCTAACCAATTACTAATACTTTTGATAGGAAGTGAAGTCACACTGCTTATTATTAGGTTTAAACATATAGTCTAAAAGTAGTGAAATACTTGTTGGATTAGTCACTATATTAAAGCATGCTAAAAATTTATCAAGTATCCAGATTAGTCTACAAAGATCTTGCAATCCTTGTAACTATGACTTATGTACATGCTGAGAAACTCTTTGGTTTCTTCAAGGTTATAGCATTTCCATTTCATTATGAAATTTGCTTCAACTCTAGGAGAAGTAGAAAATATTTTGAACCTATAAAGCAAATATCTTAAATTCTAGGGCTAACACTGACTTAGTTATAGTCTACCACCAAGATAAGCTGGCTTGCTTAAGGCTATACAATACTTTACAGAATTTCCAGACTTTCTTTTCTTTTCCAGATAGCCTGAAATATTTGAGCTGCTCTATGTAGATTTCCTCATCCAGATTACCATATAAATAGGTAGTTTTTACATTGACACTATGAATATCCCAATCTTCAAGAACAGCAACAGCCAAGAATAGACATGCTGTCTTATAGCAGACAACTGGAGAGAATAATTTATTGAAGTCAATACCTTTGATCTGAAAAAATCCTTTTTCAACAAGTCAAAATCTGTAATAACTGTTGGACTTGATGTTAAATATGAAGCAATTTTTGATCACTTTCTATCTCTTAAGAAGATTCACAACTCCATAGACAGTTCTATCTTTGAGTAATTTTAGCTCTTTAAGGCAAAACTCAAGCTTTGAATATCAGCTAGTAATTTAGTAACATCTCCAAAATTCTTGGGAATTATACAAGCTTTTGTTGCATGTTGTGTTAAGAGAAAGTGAATTTGCTCTACTCTCTCTTTTCTTACAAGGTATGCTAAATAGCTAATGATAGCTGGCTTAGCTGATTCTCCTGTAAGAGGTAGAGTGTTTATTCTACTTTCATTATTATACAAGTTATATGGATAATCAACTCTATTTATCTTAACTACCCTTGGCAGCAGATTGTCAGAAAATCTTTGTGTATTCTAATATAATCTTCATAATTCTTGATGAGCATTTTCATACTTATTGTATGCCATATTAGAGTCAGAAAACTCTTTCTTTGGTTGTTATAGAAGGCTACACAGGATATTGGTAGAATTTTCTCATTTTCTATAAAGATTTCCTTTTTTAAAAGATATTTGAGTTTAACATATAAATCTCCCTAATTCAGAATCCTGTGGTACTTACTTAGTAAGTTACAGAGATCATTGAGGGTTAGGTGGTTGTATCTCAATATTGGTGTTAATATTATCTTTGACCTTTTCCACCTTCACTGAGGGCCATTTAAGTACTAGAGGAAATAAGAAAGATGAAAACTTATAAGAGGGAAAAAAAGAGGAAGAATGAGTAGAAAGATCATTTTGAACAAAAGGGATGGATGAAAGTAAAATAAATACTAGAGTAAGTCTATCTTTGATAGAAGGTCCAAGCAGTAATGATTTTGTTTCTGGACTTATTTTGTCTAATAACTTATTATATAATTTATGTTCTTTCATATGAGAATTAGTGCATTTAGAAAAGAATTTCTTATATCCAATAAATATCATTAATTCAGAACATGGTACAAGTTTATTAGTGCAAACCTAGTTGGGGAGAAACACATGTACTTCACAACCAAAGACATAGAAGTGCAAAAGATCTCCTAAGATGTTTTCTATTTGAAAGTATACAATTTTATATATGAGCTTCTACTAGAAATCTGATAAACATACTTTAAGTTGTATTAACTGTGCCTTTTTAAAAAAATTTTGGTTCAATTATTTAGTACAACCATTTTGTTAGTGTATATATAAAGTACTAGTCTCATGAATAATCTCTTGCTCTCTTAGAAAAATAATTATAGTTTTGATGTTATATACTCTTTCTTATTATTAGTATACAATATTTTTACAGAATAAGAAGTTGTGTTTGATTACATCCAAAAGATTGGCTTAATTGCATCAACAGCTTCAGACTTTTTGCATAAAAAAACAATATTACAATAGAAGAAATAGTCATTAAGAAATGTAATTACTTACTTATACTTAGAGTAAGACAGAGTGAAGAGCTTAAGGAGATCCAAGTGAATCAATTCAAGAGGTTTACTAGAGCAAACAGAATTCTCAAAAAGACTATGTTAATCTATTTTTTCAAGAATGTAACTACAACAGACATGTTTCTGTATTGGAAAACAGATCTTCTTCATACTCATATCTTCAATATTATTAAGAGCATAATACATAACTTCATTAGAGATATGTCCAAAACAATAATGCAAAGTCTCAAAGTCTAAGTGTCTTGTTGTAAAACTTACAAAATTAGAGACATTATGCTTGAGAATATAAGTTCTCACAATTTGAATATTGTTCCAAAGGTTAGGAGTAGCTGATAAGACAGTATCACCAGACTTATCATGAAAGATAAAACTGTTTTTATTACCTTCTACTTTCAATCAAGACTAAAGAATTTGTCTAGTAAAGAAAAAGTATCTTATAACAGCTTTTATGAAAATAAATGGTTCTTAGATTCTGGTACCTCTGCCTACTTTACTCTATTTGAGTCTAACTTTGTTAATATAACTCTAGGTAATTATAGTTGAGTTGAGACTGCAAACTTAAAAATCATTATTACTTATAGTTGCTTCTGATACTGTTCTGATTGAATATAAAATCTTTGATCCTGAGAAAAGAACTACTAAAGTTGCTGTGTCAAAACTATGGCTAGTATATTGTGTCTTTAGCATATAGATATACTTTTTTACTCTTACACAAAAAACATAATGCCTTTTCACATTTAGAAATATTCACAGCAATAAGTGAGTCAGGTAAAACAAATTTGTTTTGACTTAGAACTATATATATATAATTAATTTTCTTTGAGATTACAAAGTCTTCCATTACAGCCATTACATTAGCATAGAAGATTGCAGTTATATATAAGGACAGTTTGCATGAATTGGGTAAACTGAGTTAAGAAATTTAGTGAATTATCAATCTGTAAGGAAAGAGAGATATTATAATTATTTGTCATAAACCAACTTCTAAGACTTTCAAGACTTTCACTTTCTGACTTCTAAATAGGACTTTAACATATCTAGACATACTTCCACATCTGTGATCATTAGCACATAAATCAATCTTTTGTGTTTTACCTCCTAATAACTTGTTACTTAGACTTCTAGTTGTCCTATATCCTAGAAACTATCTTCATAATGTCTTGTTAGTTATCCTCTATACTACTACTACCTTAGCCACAGTTCCAACTACAGACTCAATATATAAGACCTAGTAGATATTCTGTAGTTCCTAGTCTGTAAATTGACTAAACTTTCCCTAAACTTCAATTAAGAATTTCCCAATACTCTTCCAACTAAGATCAGCTAATAATTTTCTTCTCACTAAATTCTGATTCCCTAAAACTATAACCATGTGATAAGTAGTAAGCACAATATATAAGTTGAGGTCAAGATTATCTTTTGATATCATGTCATCTATTCATAGATAAGCTCCTAGGCTTAATCTATATCTCAGATACTTACCTAAGCTCATGCATTTCCACATCTATTTTTCTGAATAAGTTTTCATACTTGATCTGACCCTTTGTTATTGTAACTGATTACGAATATCTATTCAAAGCAAGTTTTGCACTATTTTCCATTTACTATCTTGACATTATTCCTATAAAGTCTCACATAAGAAGAATCAGACTCAGCAATTTTAGAAGCAAGGCTCTAATCACTAAAAATTTGGAACATGACTATTCTTTAGTAGTCAGTAAAGACTAATACTAGACTAGGTATTCTTATAAGAGTTCATAAATAAGTCTAAAGAGTCTCAGCATTAGACTAGCCATATATCAACAAGTTATCTAGCAAAGTGGAATTAAGAATAGCTAAGGTGTGGAAGCCTGGGGAGTTTCTTCTGGCTATTTTATTCACATCAGTAGTTTGAGGAAGTGCTCAAGTATTCAGCATATCTTCTATTGGAAAGTATACTTAGTCTGATGCTTTAAAATGTAAATGGCTAAGATTCATCACTTTGTACTGTAGTCCTTTTATACTAATAAAAACTGTGATGGTCCAAGTATGATAGAACTATACAGTTCTGGTCCAAGCATTACTCTAATTTCAAAATATCAAAAGTAAAAGATAATGAAAAAGATAATAATAGAAATTTGTCTTGGCAACATCATGCTTTAGCCAATATCTTTAACAGTAAAGACAGCCTTAGAGTAGGTGATGAGAGTAAGAGTTGATTTAACACAGATCTCCCAGAAGGGGTAGTCAGCAGAACTAGTAAGCCTGGAAAGAGTAGCAATAAAGTTGGCCATTGTCATTAATAAAGATGAATTAGGGAGAAAATGCAACCATCTAGAGTGCAAATGTTCAACCCAACCAGTAATGAGTCATTAGCACATGTAAGGTGCAAGAGGATTCTGTAGGCATAGAGCAAACCAGAATCAGTTCAATCCATAACAGGCCTAGGAGTGACAAGGTGTCAGCTCACT
>Ga0157358_1000436_pt1 | contig 17238 bp, 18 predicted proteins | sample AttcapACBM2_FD_111484 | JGI IMG/M metagenome (GOLD analysis project Ga0157358, IMG submission 111484) | Fungus gardens microbial communities from leaf cutter ant in Botucatu, State of São Paulo, Brazil - Atta capiguara ACBM2 | ecosystem: Host-associated > Fungi > Mycelium > Unclassified ... | reverse complement strand
CGTCAATACTACTCGAATATTCACGCCGCGCCAATCTTCACCGCTTTGCGTTATAATGCGCCCATTGTGAACAAGTGCAAAGACTATGCGTAAATCTTCCGTTAATAATCACCGCCTTAAACGATTCAGCCCGGCCCGCAGCGCGAAAGCCGCCGACAAGGGGCCAAGGCGTGTTATCGTTTTTAACAAACCCTTTGACGTCCTGCCGCAGTTCAGCGACGAGGCAGGCCGCAGCACGTTAAAAGATTTTATTCCCGTTAGCGGCGTTTATGCTGCCGGCCGTCTGGACCGCGACAGCGAAGGCCTGATGGTGCTGACCAACGACGGCGCGCTGCAGGCTAAGCTGACGCAGCCGGGCAAACGCACCGGAAAAATCTATTATGTTCAGGTGGAAGGCGCACCGGGCGAGCGTGATATTCAGCCGCTGCGCGATGGCGTTAATCTGAAAGATGGCCCTACGCTGCCCGCTGGCGTAGAAATCGTCGAGGAGCCGGAGTGGATTTGGCCGCGCAACCCGCCGGTACGCGAGCGCAAGGCTATTCCCACCAGCTGGCTGAAAATCACTTTATTCGAGGGTCGGAACCGTCAGGTGCGGCGTATGACCGCCCATATCGGCTTCCCTACCCTGCGTCTGATCCGCTTTGCTATGGGCAATACGGAGCTGCAAAACTTATCGCCCGGCGAATGGCGCGACGTCACCGGCGACTTTCCCCTCTAAGCCTGCAAGGAGTCAGCATGTTTAAACCGCACGTTACCGTAGCCACCGTCGTTCAGGCGGAAGGCCAGTTTTTGGTGGTTGAGGAAATGGTGCGCGGCCGCGCCACCTGGAACCAGCCCGCAGGCCACCTGGAAGCCAACGAGACCCTGCTGCAGGCCGCCGCGCGCGAGCTGTACGAGGAGACGGGCCTGGAGGCCGTTCCTCAGGTTTTTCTGCGGCTTCATCAATGGATCGCGCCCGACAATACGCCGTTTCTGCGTTTTTTGTTCGCGCTGGATTTACCGAAAATGCTGCCGACCAGCCCTCAGGATCGCGATATCGATCGCGCATTATGGTTGCCGCCGGAGGCGATTATCGGTGCGAAAAAGCTCCGTTCGCCGCTGGTTGCCGAAAGTTTGCGGATTTATCAGCAGGGCGTACGCTATCCGCTTGAGGTGCTGAGCGCGTTCCAGTGGCCCTTTAGCGAGGATGCGCCCGCCGCCGACGCGTGGTAGAATATGCCGCAATTTTAAAGTGCAGCCTTTAACTGCAACTCAAAGTCGGGTATTTCTCATGTCATTAGGTAAAAAAGTGATCGTCGGTATGTCCGGCGGCGTGGACTCCTCCGTTTCCGCCTGGTTACTGCAACAGCAGGGCTATCAGGTTGAAGGCCTGTTTATGAAAAACTGGGAAGAGGACGACGGTGAGGAATACTGTACCGCAGCGGAAGACCTGGCGGATGCGCAGGCGGTCTGCGACAAGCTGGGCATCCACCTGCATACGGTGAACTTTGCGGCGGAATACTGGGACAACGTGTTCGAGCATTTCCTCGAAGAGTATAAGGCTGGTCGCACGCCTAACCCGGATATTCTCTGCAACAAAGAGATCAAATTCAAAGCCTTCCTGGAGTTCGCGGCCGAAGATCTGGGCGCGGATTTTATCGCTACCGGTCACTACGTGCGTCGCCGCGACGTTGACGGCAAAAGCCAGCTTTTGCGCGGTCTGGACGACAACAAAGATCAAAGCTACTTCCTCTATACGCTGGGCCATGAGCAAATTGCGCAGAGCCTCTTTCCGGTTGGTGAACTGACCAAGCCAGAAGTGCGCCGCATTGCCGAAGATCTGGAACTGGTGACGGCGAAGAAGAAAGACTCTACCGGCATCTGCTTTATCGGCGAACGCAAGTTCCGCGATTTCCTGGGGCGCTATCTGCCCGCTCAGCCCGGCGCTATCGTCAGTACGGAAGGCGACGTCGTGGGCGAGCATCAGGGGCTGATGTATCACACGCTGGGCCAGCGCAAAGGACTGGGGATCGGCGGCACCAAAGAAGGCAGCGAAGAGCCGTGGTACGTGGTGGATAAAGACGTGGCGAACAATCTGCTGGTGGTTGCGCAGGGTCACGACCATCCGCGCCTGATGTCGGTCGGGCTGATCGCCCAGCAGCTGCATCTGGTCGACCGCGAAATTATCGCCGCGCCAATGCGCTGCACGGTGAAAACCCGCTATCGCCAGAGCGATATTCCCTGTACGGTAACGCCGCTGGGTGCCGATCGGCTGGAAGTGCGTTTTGACGAGCCGGTCGCGGCGGTCACGCCGGGCCAGTCCGCCGTGTTCTATCAGGGTGAAATCTGTCTGGGCGGCGGCATTATCGAAGAGCGTCTGCCTCTTTAAAAAGGTTATGCCGGGCGGGCCTCTGTCCGGCGGCGCATACAGGAGTTACCGTGGCGAAAAATTATTACGACATTACGCTGGCCCTCGCGGGCATCTGCCAGGGCGCGCACCTGGTGCAGCAGCTGGCGCATCAGGGACACTGCCCGCCCGAGTCGCTAAAGGTGTCGCTGTCGAGCGTGGTCGATCTCAACCCCTCCTCGACGCTCGCCGTTTACGGTGGCAAAGAAGAGAACCTGCGCTTCGGGCTGGAGACGCTGATTGCCGTGCTGAACAGCAGCAGCCGTCACGGCGCGGGCGCGGAGCTGACGCGCTACACCCTGAGCATGATGGTGCTGGAGCGCAAGCTGAGCGCCAGTAAAACCGCGCTGGACGAACTCTCAAAACGCATTGCGCAGCTGGATCGCCAGCTGGCGCATTACGACCTGGAATCCGATACGCTGCTGAGCGCTATGGCCGCCATCTATGTGGATGTGATTAGCCCGCTTGGCCCGCGTATCCAGGTCACCGGCTCGCCCGCCGTGCTGCAAAACTCGCAAATTCAGAGCAAAGTCCGCGCCGCGCTGCTGGCCGGTATTCGCTCCGCCGTACTCTGGCATCAGGTAGGCGGCGGCCGCCTGCAGCTGATGTTTTCACGCAATCGCCTTGTGAAAGAGGCGAAACAAATTTTATCCCGTTGTCCCCAACCTCTTTAATCTTCAGGAGTTACACTGATGGAATTATCCTCTCTGACTGCCGTCTCCCCTATTGATGGCCGTTATGGCGACAAAGTCAGCCCGCTGCGCGCTATTTTCAGCGAATTTGGCCTGCTGAAATTCCGCGTTGAGGTTGAAGTACGCTGGTTACAGAAACTGGCCGCCTGCGCAGAGATCAAGGAAGTTCCTGCATTTGACGCTGACGCAAACGCTTACCTTGATGCAATTGTCGCTAATTTCAACGAAGAAGACGCCGCGCGTATTAAAACCATCGAGCGTACCACCAACCATGATGTCAAAGCGGTTGAGTATTTCCTGAAAGAGAAAGTAGAGCCGGTTGCCGCGCTGCACGCCGTATCTGAATTTATTCACTTCGCCTGTACTTCTGAAGATATCAACAACCTCTCGCATGCGCTGATGCTTAACACTGCGCGTCGTGAAGTCATCGTGCCCTACTGGAACAAAATTATCGCGGCGGTTAAAGACCTGGCGGTACAGTATCGCGATATTCCGCTGCTTTCCCGTACGCACGGCCAGCCCGCCACGCCTTCCACGCTCGGCAAGGAGATGGCGAACGTCGCCTACCGCTTTGAGCGCCAGCTGCGTCAGCTGGAGCGCATCGAGGTGCTGGGTAAACTCAACGGCGCGGTCGGCAACTACAACGCCCACATCGCCGCCTACCCGGAAGTGGACTGGCACCAGATGAGCGAAAGCTTCGTCACCTCGCTGGGCATTACCTGGAACCCCTACACCACCCAGATCGAGCCGCACGACTACATTGCCGAAATGTTTGACTGCATCGCGCGCTTCAATACCATTCTGATCGACTTCGATCGCGACGTGTGGGGCTATATCGCGCTGAATCATTTCAAACAGAAAACCATTGCGGGCGAAATTGGTTCCTCCACCATGCCGCACAAGGTCAACCCGATCGACTTTGAAAACTCCGAGGGCAACCTGGGTCTGGCTAACGCCGTGATGCAGCACCTGGCAAGCAAGCTGCCGGTTTCCCGCTGGCAGCGCGATCTGACCGACTCCACGGTGCTGCGTAATCTGGGCGTCGGCATGGGCTATGCGCTGATCGCCTATCAGGCGACGCTGAAAGGCGTGTCCAAACTGGAAGTGAACCGCGATCGCCTTCTGGACGAGCTGGATCACAACTGGGAAGTGCTGGCGGAACCAATCCAGACCGTGATGCGCCGTTACGGTATTGAAAAGCCTTACGAAAAACTGAAAGAGCTGACTCGCGGCAAGCGCGTGGATGCCGCAGGCATGAAAGCCTTTATCGATGGTCTGGCGCTGCCGGAAGAAGAGAAAACCCGCCTGAAGCTTATGACGCCCGCCAACTATCTGGGCCGCGCGGTGCAGATGGTCGACGAGCTGCCGTAATTTTCCGCGCGCCGTCTGGTTCGCGCTACATCAGAAGGCCGACGCAAGTCGGCCTGTGTTAATCTATTGTTTATCTGCTTTAACCTATACTTTCCTCAGATCGTAATCGGCCCCGGTCTTTGACCGAATCTACTGAAAGGATAATGTTATGCGCGTATTGATTGTGGAAGATAATCCCTTACTGCGTCATCATCTGGCCGTGCAGCTGCGCGAAATGGGCCATCAGGTAGATGCGGCGGAAGATGCCAAAGAAGCTGACTATTTTCTTACCGAACATACCCCCGATATTACCCTGGTCGATTTAGGCCTGCCGGATGAAGACGGCATGACGATGATCCGCCGCTGGCGCGGTCTGGAAGTCAAACAGCCGATCCTGGTGCTGACGGCTCGCGAAGGCTGGCAGGCTAAGGTAGAAGCGCTGGAAGCCGGTGCCGACGACTACGTGACCAAGCCTTTTCATATTGAAGAAGTGGTGGCCCGTATGCAGGCGCTGATGCGGCGCAACAGCGGCCTGGCTTCACAAATCATCTCGCTGGCGCCTTTTCAGGTCGATCTGTCGCGGCGCGAGCTGAGCGTCAACGAGCAACAAATTAAGCTGACCGCTTTTGAATACACCATTATCGAAACGCTGATCCGCAATGCCGGTAAGGTCGTCAGCAAAGATTCGCTAATGCTCCAGCTTTATCCCGACGCTGAACTGCGTGAGAGCCACACCATCGACGTATTGATGGGGCGCCTGCGTAAAAAAATTCAGGCCGTCTGGCCGCAGGATGTGATCACCACCGTCCGCGGGCAGGGTTATCGGTTCGATCTTTAATGACGTTACTTCGTCCTGATACGCCTTTTTCACTGCGCGCCCGCTTTCTGTTAGCTACGGCGGCGGTCGTGCTGATCCTGTCGCTCTCTTATGGCATGGTGGCCGTTGTCGGCTACGTGGTCAGTTTTGATAAAAACACCTACCGGGTAATGCGCGCGGAGAGCAATCTCTTTTTTACGCTGGCACAGTGGCAGAATAACCAGTTAACCATTGCCCAGCCCGAGCGGGTATCGCTTAACTTCCCTACTCTGGTTTTTATCTATAACGAGGACGGCAAGCTGCTGTGGCAGCTGCGCGACGTGCCGGAGATCCGTTCTCGCATCAAGCGAGAATGGCTTAAACGCGCTGATTTCTATGAAATTGACGCCGATAACAACATCAGTCGCCAGGCGCTGGGCGATAATAAGGAAGCGCAAAATAAGCTGACCGCCTATGACGACGATAACAACGACACTTTTACCCACTCGGTAGCGGTAAACCGCTACGCGGCGACGCCGACCCTTCCGGCGTTGACCGTGGTCGTGGTGGATTCTATTCCTCAGGAGCTGCAGCATTCCGACGTGGTATGGTCGTGGTTCAGCTATGTGCTGCTGGTCAACCTGCTGCTGGTCATTCCTTTGCTGTGGCTGGCCGCGCACTGGAGCCTGCGGCCGATAGGCCTGCTGGCCGCACAGCTGCGCGAGCTGGAGCACGGCACGCGCGAAACCCTGGCCGACGAAACGCCGCAGGAGCTGCAAAGCCTGGTGCGCAACCTGAATTTTCTGCTGGATAACGAGCGTCAGCGCTACACCCGCTATCGCACCACGCTCAGCGATCTGACCCACAGCCTGAAAACACCGCTGGCGGTGCTGCAAACCACGCTGCGTTCGCTGCGCGGCGGCCGCAACCTTTCCGTCGAGCAGGCCGAACCTATTATGCTGGAGCAGATCAGCCGTATCTCGCAGCAGATCGGCTACTATCTGCACCGTGCCAGCATGCAGGCCGATCACAACGTGCTGAAGCGCGAGCTGCATTCCGTGCCGGCGCTGCTGGACAGCCTCTGTTCGGCACTGAACAAGGTTTATCAGCTGAAAGGCGTGGAGCTGACGCTGGATATCTCGCCGGAAATTACCTTTGTCGGCGAGCAAAATGACTTTATGGAAGTGCTGGGTAACGTGCTGGATAATGCCTGCAAGTACTGCCTGGAATTTGTGGAAATCCGGGGTCGCCAGACCGACGATGAGCTGCATTTGATCGTGGAAGACGACGGGCCGGGCATTCCGGAAAGCAAACGCGATATGATTTTTATTCGCGGTCAGCGCGCCGACACGTTGCGTCCCGGCCAGGGCATTGGTCTGGCCGTAGCGCGCGATATCGTGGAGCAGTATGCCGGCGATATCATCGCCACCACCAGCGAACTGGGCGGCGCCCGAATGGAAGTCATCTTCCGCCGTCAGGAAGTGGTCGGCGAAAAACCCTGAAGGCGGCTATTTGCGGCGGCGGCCGCAAATGCTTTTCCCTGCCATCCTTTCCGACTGTTATAATCGATGAAATTCAGCGTTTCAGGAAGACCCATTATGGATTATCAGCTCGATCTCAACTGGCCCGATTTTATCCAGCGCTATTGGCAAAAGCGTCCCGTCGTGCTCAAGCGCGGCTTTAAAAATTTTGTCGATCCTATTTCGCCGGACGAGCTGGCCGGTCTTGCGATGGAAAACGAGGTCGACAGCCGCCTGGTCAGTCATGACAACGACAAGTGGCAGGTCGCGCACGGGCCGTTTGAAAGCTTTGACCACCTTGGCGAAAACAACTGGTCGCTGCTGGTGCAGGCGGTCGACCACTGGCACGAGCCTTCGGCCGCGCTGATGCGCCCTTTCCGCTTTCTGCCGGACTGGCGCACTGACGATCTGATGATCTCCTTCTCCGTGCCCGGCGGCGGTGTTGGTCCGCATCTGGATCAGTACGATGTCTTTATCATTCAGGGCACCGGCCGTCGCCGCTGGCGCGTGGGCGAAAAAGTGGCCATGAAGCAGCACTGTCCGCATCCGGACCTGCTACAGGTCGAGCCGTTCGACGCGATTATTGATGAGGAAATGGAACCGGGCGATATCCTTTATATTCCGCCAGGATTCCCACACGAAGGCTACTCGCTGGAAAGCGCGATTAACTATTCCGTTGGCTTCCGCGCGCCAAGCGGCCGCGAGCTGATTAGCGGCTTTGCGGACTATGTGCTGTCGCGCGAGCTGGGCAGCCGTCGCTTTACCGATCCGGACGTGCCAGCGCGTGAAAATACCGCAGAAATTCTGCCGCAGGAGCTGGACGGTATCCGCGAAATGATGCTGGAAGTGATTAACCAGCCGGAACACTTTAACCAGTGGTTTGGCGAGTTTATCTCCCAGTCCCGCCACGAACTGGATGTGGCGCCGCCGGAACCCCCTTACCAGCCGGATGAGATTTACGACGCGCTGCAACAGGGCGACAGCCTGCAACGTCTGGGCGGCCTGCGCGTGCTGTCTATTGGCGATGCCGTGTTCGTTAACGGCGAGCAGCTTGAATCGCAGCGGCCGGACGCATTGCGGGTGTTAGCGAATCAGCATTCCGTGCACGCGGCGGATCTGGGCGAGGCGCTGGACGATCCGTCTTTCCTGGCGCAGCTGGCGGCATTGGTTAACAGCGGCTACTGGTACTTCAGCGAAGAAGAATAACCGTAACGGCCCTGATTTCAGGGCCGTTTTTACTTGCTCAGGATTTTTTCGCTTTTTCCGCCGTCAGCGCCGCGATGCGCATAATCACCGTCACCGTTTTTTCCATAATATCCAGCGAGGCGAACTCGTGCTTGCCGTGATAGTTATAGCCGCCGGTAAAAATGTTCGGGCAAGGCAGTCCCTTAAACGACAGCGCCGCGCCGTCGGTCCCGCCGCGTATCGGCTTCGTCACCGGCTCCACGCCGCTTTCCCGCATCGCCTGTAGCGCCAGCTCAATAATATGCGCATGCACTTCGACCTTTTCGCGCATGTTGTAATAGCTGTCTTCCGTCTGCACCTCAATGCTGACGCCCGGCTGTTTGCCCTCGCTCAGCGTGGCGGCGATATCTTTCATCACCTGTTTTCTGGCTTCAAAGCTGTCGCGGTCGAAATCGCGGATGATGTAGTGCAGCTCCGCTTTATCCACGCTGCCTTTGATACCGTGCAGATGGTAAAAGCCCTCATAGCCTTCAGTCTGCTCCGGCACCTCTTTTTCCGGCATGGCGGCGTGAAAACGCATCGCCAGATCCAGCGCGTTGACCATTACGCCTTTAGCGCTGCCGGGATGCACGTTGTTGCCGACAATCTTCACGGTAGCGGAAGCGGCATTGAAATTCTCATATTCAAACTCGCCCAGATCGCTGCCGTCGATGGTATAGGCCCACTCGGCGCCAAAAGCCGCCACGTCGAAACAGCTGGTGCCTTTGCCTATTTCTTCGTCCGGGGTAAAAGCGATGCGGATATCACCATGCGGCACGTTCTCGCTTTTCAGCCGGGCGATAGCCGTCATGATCTCCGCCACGCCCGCTTTATCATCCGCGCCCAGCAGCGTTTTACCATCGGTGGTGATCAGCGTGTGGCCCGTCAGGCGGTGCAGCACGGGGAACATCACCGGCGACAGCACCTCGTCGCCAATGCCCAGCGCGATGTCGCCGCCGCGATAGTTCTCCACGATCTGCGGATTAACATTTTTACCGGTAAAGTCCGGCGACGTGTCCATATGGGCGATAAACCCGATGGTTGGTACAGGCCAGGCAACGTTTGCAGGCAGAGTCGCCATAACGATGGCGTGCCCGCTCAGCGTGACGTCGCTCAGCCCCAGCGCTTCCAGCTCCTGTTTTAACTCACGAGCCAGCCGCCATTGCCCTTCCGTACTGGGAACCTGCCGAACATGTGCTTTGGACTGCGTGTCGAATGAAACATAGTGCAAGAAGCGTTCGAGTAAATTTGTCATCTGCCTTCCCTCTGAGTGCGGACGGTTATTATCTGTTATTTTGCCCGACGTTTATTGCGTCAGGTCAGTTACCTGCTCGGATCCTGCGGCTTCGGCGCGCCCCCGCCCGGAAGGCTAAAGGCGCACGGATAGTGGATCAGACTGTAAAAACGCACCGGCGCTGTGCCGTCATTGCGGTAGCTGTGCGGCGTATCGGCCTGAAAACGCAGCCCTTCGCCTGCTTTAAGCGTATGCCATTGCGCGCCGGTCGCCAGCCGGAGTTCGCCTTCAATAACGACAACGTGTTCAATTACGCCGCGCTCATGGGCGGAAGACTCGCTGAGCGCGCCGGCGGCCAGCTCAACCACCAGCATGTCAAAACCCAACTGGCGATCGAAGGGAAACAGCGGGCTGGCCTGCATGGTCGTATGCTGCTGTCGCCAGCGATCGGTTCCTACGCTGCGAAGAAAGGCGCTCTCAGGGGCGGGGTCGGCAATAAAATGCGAGAAAGGCACGTTAAAACCGGTCGCTATCTTCCATAGCGTCGCCACGGTTGGGCTGGATTCGCCGCGTTCTACCTGGCCAAGCATCGCTTTGCTGACGCCTGTCTGCGCGGCGGCTTCCGTCAGGCTCCAGCCGCGCGCCAGGCGCAGCACTCGCAGAATACGACCAGGTTCCGGTAGTGTTTGTGGCATCAAAACTCCCCCGTTTTTTCCTTAGCATAACACTTGTGCGTTATAGCGCACAGTGCTAGCTTGTGCGTTATAACGGTCAATCGGGAGAGGATCATGCGTCCTGCCTTTTCTTTGCGTCACCTGACTTTTCCTGCCGTAGTGGCGGGGTTTGTCGCGGTGCTGGTGGGCTACACCAGCTCTGCCGCCATTATTTTCCAGGCCGCCGGGGCCGCTGGCGCAACGGCGGCGCAGACTGGCGGCTGGCTAAGCATGTTGGGTCTGGCAATGGGCGTGACCTCTATTGGACTGTCGATCTATTATCGCGCGCCCGTGCTGACGGCCTGGTCCACGCCGGGCGCGGCGCTGCTGGTCACCAGCCTGCCCGGCATTCCGATGCCGGAAACCATCGGCGTATTTATCTTTGCTTCCGGGCTGATTTTTCTCTGCGGCGTGACCGGCCTGTTTGCACGCCTGATGAACCATATTCCGCAGGCGATTTCCGCCGCCATGCTGGCGGGCATTTTATTGCGTTTTGGTCTGGATGCTTTCGCCTCGCTGCAGCCTGATTTTACGCTGACGGCCAGCATGTGCCTGGCTTACCTGTTAGCGCGCCGTTTTCTGCCGCGCTACGCCATTGTGCTGACGCTGCTGGTGGGTCTGGCCGTCGCGGCGATAAAGGGAGAGATCCACCTTTCGCAGCAGCCGCTGACCTTTGCCGTGCCGGCATTTATCGCGCCGCATTTTAGCTGGTCATCGCTGCTCGGCATTGGCGTTCCCTTTTTTATAGTGACGATGGCCTCACAGAATGCACCCGGCATCGCCACGCTGAAAGCGGCAGGCTATCCGGTGCCCGTTTCGCCGCTGATGAGCTGGACCGGGCTGGCTTCGCTGCTGCTCTCTCCTTTCGGCGGTTTTTCCGTCTGTATCGCGGCCATTACGGCGGCAATCTGTATGGGGCCGGACGTGCATCCCGCTCCGCAGCGTCGCTACTGGGGCGCGGTCTGCGCAGGCTTTTTCTATCTGCTGGCGGGCCTGTTTGGCGGCGCGATTGGTCAGCTGTTCAGCGCGCTGCCGCCTGCGCTTATTCATACCCTCGCCGGGCTGGCGCTGCTGGGAACGATAGCGGGCAGCCTGCAGCGCGCGCTGGCGGAGGATAAACAACGTGACGCGGCGGTGATTACCTTTCTGATCACGGCGTCGGGCCTGTCGCTACTGGGGATTGGCGCGGCGTTCTGGGGGCTGGTGGGTGGGATAGTGGCGCATCTGGTGTTTTGTTTGCCACGCCGCCAAGACGGGTTGCCGATTTGAGCGCTATTTTACCGGCTGGCGTGACTGCCGTTGCGCCAGAGACTATGCGCGCGGCCTGCTGTATCAGCCACGCTGCCAAAGGCAAAGCACAGATACAGTCGTGACTCAGGGCGCTAATCACCTTGCGTGCCTCCTCGCTATAATGAGGATTACCCGGCGCGCTGCGTGCCGAGCGCAACCAAAGAGGTGAAATTTGATTAAATATAGCGTGTTATACCCGAACGTTGAAAACGGTGAGTTCGATCATGACTACTATCGCGATGTGCATCTGCCGCTGATCCAGGCAAGGATGGGCGACTATCTGGTGTCCTTCTCCATCGACAAAATCATTGGCACACCTGAAGGTACGCCAGCACCTTATGTTGCCGCCTGCCATCTGGTTTGCCGCTCTGTCGAGGATCTGCAAAAAGGCATGGAAGGTCATATCGATGAGATTGTGGGTGATGTGGCAAACTTCACCAATATCACGTCAGTGAAGTGGATTTCTGAAGTCGTGGCGTAACACGAGCGAAAAAAGGCGGGGAGAAATCCCGCCTGAGCCTTATTTCTGCCTGAGAAACGTAACGGCAATCATATACACAATCGCAAAAGCCATGCAGAAAAAGGACGGCAGGTTGCCGTCCCATATGGCATGGGTTACTTGATCTTCGCCAGCAGGCGCTGCACAAATTCCGGCACCACCTCGCTTGCCAGTCCGTACTCTTTCTCTTCGAATTCGCTGCCGACCTGGCTTGGCTCCAGGTTCAGCTCGACGGTATGGGCGCCCTGCAGTTTCGCCTCATGCACAAAGCCCGCCGCCGGATAGACGTGGCCGGAGGTGCCGATAGCGATAAAGTAGTCCGCCTGCGCCAGTGCCTGATAGATCTCATCCATCTGTAGCGGCATTTCGCCAAACCACACCACGTGCGGGCGCAGCACCGACGGGAACTGACAGCAGTGGCAGCGATCGTCTTCCTTGACGTCTTCCTGCCAGTGCAGCACCTGGCCGCTGGAGACGCAGCGCACCTTCAGCAGCTCGCCGTGCATATGGATAACGTTACGACTGCCCGCGCGTTCGTGCAGGTTATCAATATTTTGCGTTACCAGCAGAAAGTGGTCGCCCAGCGCGGCCTCCAGCTCGGCCAACGCTGTATGCGCCGCATTGGGCTGGATATCACCGCTGGTCAGCTGGCGACGGCGGGCGTTATAAAACGCCTGCACTTTTTGCGGATCGCGCGCGAAGCCTTCAGGCGTCGCCACGTCTTCCACCTTGTGCTCCTCCCACAGGCCGTCGGCAGCCCGGAAAGTGCGGATCCCCGACTCGGCAGAGATACCTGCGCCGGTCAGGACAACAACTCGCGGTAAAGGATGCATGGCGATCTCCAGATTGCGGTCGCGTTCGAAAATGCGCTGACGCAAACGCTGCTGCACCTTGCGTCGGGTTTTCTTGTAGCGAGCCAGTCTCAGCCGGCGACGGGGTGTACGCATGTTAAATCCTCTAATCCTTAATGTGCAAAAAAGCGGCGCCGCGCGTGCCGCCTGCATCGCCATGGCGGGCTTTGGCAAAACGCGGCGGCTTTGCTCGCGGCAGCAGATGCGTTGCCACCTGCTGCTCCAGCCCGTCGTAAAGCGCGTCAAAACCAGACAGCCCGCCGCCCAGCACCACCAGATGCGGATCCACCAGCGTCAGCCAGTTTGCCAGGCAAACGGCCAACAGCGCCTGATAGCGGGCGGTATGGGCTATGGCCTGCTCGTCCCGTTGATAATAACGGCTGGCGATTTCCGGCGCACTGAGATCTGACTGATTATGCAGCCGCCACAGGCGGGCAAAGCCCGGCCCGGAAAGCCACGGCTCGATACAGCCGCGCTTGCCGCAGCCGCAGAGGGGCTGCGCCACGTCGCGGCCCAGCACTTCCAGCGCATCCAGCGGCAGCCGCATATGGCCAAACTCGCCTGCGACGAAGTTGCGTCCGGTCAGCGGTTTGCCTTCCACTATCAGCCCGCCGCCCACGCCGGTGCCCAGGATCAGCCCCAGCACCACCGGATAGGTTTTGAACTCGTCGTCCCAGGCTTCCGACAGCGCAAAACAGTTGGCGTCATTATCAATACGCACTTCCCGCCCCAGCCGCTGGCTCAGATCCGCCTGCAGGCGCTGTCCCTGCGCCGCCGGCACGTTGGCGGTAAAGACCGTGCCGTCATCCGGCACGGGCAGCCCAGGGATGCCCATACCGACGCTGCCCCGCGTGCCGCAGAACTTATCGGCTTCGTCCGTCATCGCCGCCAGCCTGTCGAGCAGCTGCGCGTAATCATGCGTGGGCGTGGCGGCGCGCTGGCTCCAGATAAGCTGGCGCTGCTCGTTATAGACGCCAAGCGCGATTTTGCTGCCGCCGACGTCAAAGCCGTAATACATGTTACTGCCCACTCAGCACGCGCGCCGGATCGATGCGGCTGGCGCGTCTGGCCGGATACCAGCTGGCGATCAGGCTCAGCAGCAGCGAGGTAAGCAGCACGATGCCCACATCCTGCCAGTGCACTTCTGACGGCAGAAAATCGATAAAATAGATATCGCCGGACAGGAAGTGGTAGCCGGTTAAGGTTTCGATACCGTGGATAATCGGCGTCAGGTTAAAGGCCGCCAGCACGCCAACCACCACGCCGCTGACGCTGCCCAGCAGGCCAGCCATCAGCCCATACCAGACAAAAATAGCGCGGATCAGTCCGTCCCTGGCGCCCAGCGTGCGCAGCACCGCGATATCGCCGCTCTTGTCCTTCACCGCCATGACCAGCGTGGAGACAATGTTAAAACAGGCCACGCCGATCACCAGCACCATTGCCAGATACATAATGGCGCGGATCATCTGGATGTCGCGGTACATATAGCCGTAGGTGCCAATCCAGCTGCGGATATAAACATAGGCGTGCGTCACTTCGCCCGCGTCCCGCACCAGCTTCTGCGCGGCAAACGGATTGGTCATCTTCAGCGCGATACCTGTGACACTGTCACGCATCGCCAGATAATTTTGCGCATCCTGCAACGGCACCAGCGCCAGGCTGTGATCCAACATCCCGCTCAGCGCCAGAATGCCGCTGACCTGAAGGCGCACGCGTTTCGGCTGGAGCAGCTTATGTTCGGGATCGCTGTTGGGGATCATAATAGTCAGCCAGTCGCCCTGCTTTACCTTCAGGCTGTTGGCGACGCCCTGACCTAAAATAATCTGCTGCTTGCCCGCGCCGAAGCTTTGCCAGGCATTATTCTGCACATAGGCAGGCAGCGCGCTCAGTTTGGTTTCCTGCTGCGGATCGACGCCTTTAACCTGGATCGCCTGAAGCTTTGCGCCGCTCTCAATCAGGCCGGTGAAATTGATATAGGGTGCAGCCGCCGCAATGCCCGGAACCTGCTCCACCTTCGGCAGCAGCGACTGCCAGCCGGTAAAGGGCTGGTTGACCGGTTCGATTTCACCGTGCGGCACCACGGCCAGAATGCGGTTATTCAGCTCGCGTTCGAAGCCGTTCATGGCGCTGAGGCCAATAATCAGCACCGCCACGCCCAGCGCAATGCCAACCGTAGAGATCGCTGAAATCAGCGATACCATACCGCCGCGACGGCGCCCACGGCTGAAGCGCAGGCCCAGGAGCAGAGAAAGAGAACTTGCCATTACGCCATGCCCGCCAGCGTCAGTTCTTCGCTGAGCACGCCGTCACGCATTTCCATCTGGCGGTTAAGCCGCTTCGCCAGATGCAGATCGTGCGTCACCACCAGAAAAGCGGTGCCCTGACGCACGTTCAGTTCGCCCAGCAGATCGAAAATGGCGTCGGCGTTGCGCGCGTCCAGGTTGCCGGTCGGCTCATCCGCCAGCACCAGACGCGGATTGTTTACCAGCGCGCGGGCAATCGCCACGCGTTGCCGTTCCCCGCCCGAAAGCTCGGAAGGCCGGTGCGCCGCCCGCTTTTCCAGACCAACCGCACGCAGCATATCAATGGCTTTCGCCTCGGCCTGCGCCTTGCTGGCCTTGCCAATCAGCAGCGGCATGGCGACGTTTTCCAGCGCGCTGAAATCGGGCAGCAGATGGTGGAACTGATAGATAAAGCCCAGCTCGCGGTTGCGCAACTCCGCCTTTGCCGACGAAGACATGCCGTTCAGCGACTTGCCGTTAAACACCACGTCGCCGGAGGTTGGCGTATCCAGCCCGCCCAGCAAGTGCATCAGGGTGCTTTTGCCGGAGCCGGAGCTGCCAACAATCGCCATCATTTCGCCAGGCGCCACGCTGAAAGAAACATTACGCAAGACGTCCGTCTGGACGCTGCCTTCCTGGTAGCGTTTGCACAGGTTGTCGCACTGCAACAGAATCGGGTTACTCATAACGTAAAGCCTCAGCGGGTTGAACGGCGGCGGCGCGCCAGGAGGGATAGAGCGTGGAAAGCAACGCCACGGCCATCGCGATAACAACAATGGTGGCCACCTGAATGGCGGAAATCTCGACGGGCAGCGCCGCGCCATCCAGGAAGATGCCGATCAGCGGCATCAGATTATTCAGCTGGCTGGCAAGCAGCACGCCCAGCAGCGCGCCGACCAGCGAGCCAACGATGCCGGCGGTTGCGCCCTGCACCATAAATACCAGCACAATTTGCCGGCGGGTCAGCCCCTGAGTTTGCAGGATCGCCACTTCGCCCTGCTTTTCCATAATCAGCAGGCCCAGCGAGGTGATGATATTAAACGCGGCGACGGCGACAATCAGGCTGAGCAGCAGCCCCATCATGTTTTTCTCCATCTTCACCGCCTGGAACAGCTCGCCCTTGCGCTCGCGCCAGTCTTTCCAGACCAGGCCGTCCGGCAGCTTCTGCTCGCTGAGCGTATCCACCTGGAGAGGTTTGTCCAGCCACAGCCGCCAGCCGGTGATATGGCCAGCCGGATAGCGCATCAGGCGCGAGGCGTCCTGCTGGTTGACCAGGATCTGATAGCCGTCCACCTCGCTGTTGGCGGCGAACGTGCCGATAACGGTAAACAGGCGCTGGCTGGGCAGCCGCCCCATCGGCGTAAACTGGCTGGCGGACGGCACCATCAGCCGCAGCTGGTCGCCGCGCTTCAGCCCAAGCTGCTCCGCCAGCTGTTCGCCGACGATAATGCGGTACTGATTGGGCTGTAGATCGCTCTGCTTCACATTGGCGAGATACGGCGTCAGCGGATCCGGCTCGTCAGGGTTGATGCCCAGCATAACGCCGACGCCGACGCTGCGGGCGCTTTGCAGCACCACATCGCCGGTGGTCAGCGGCGTGACGCGACTGACCCCTTTCAGCTGTAGCGAATCCGCCGGCACCTGCTGCGGGTCGATCGAGCCTTTCTCGCTGCTAATCAGCGCCTGGGGCATCAGGTTTAAGGTGCTTTTTTCCAGCTCGTGTTCAAAGCCGTTCATCACCGACAGCACGGTGACCAGCGCCAGCACCCCCAGCGTGATGCCGATGGCGGAAAGCCAGGATACAAACCGCCCGAAGCGGTCTGATGCTCGCCCGCGCATATAACGCAGGCCGATAAATAACGCGACAGGTTGATACATGTAATCCGTCTTCTGGCGGTAATAAGGCAAAAAGTGATCGAAGATGATAAAGGTTAGCCCGGCGTTATGGAACCTCTAAGCCGCTGACTCTTTTGCTAAGTTTTGTTATCTCTTGCGACACGCGCTTTTATTGGCGAAATATCACACTAAAAACGACCGTTAATTACTCAATTATTACGCAAAAAAGGGCATAGACTTAATTATCCCTTAAAGGGAGCAGCGTAGAGTAAAGGCGGGAGTGGTCATAATGTCAAAGTATGAAAAAGGCAGTATTGTCCGGCATAAAACGGGCGAAATTAAAGGACTGGTCGTCAACGTGTTTGAACAGGGCGATGCGCCGGCGGGCTATTACGTGAAGTGGGACGATGGCAATCACAGCTATCACGGCGAAAAAGAACTCATTTGGGCAAACATTGACCGACCCAGAATGCACTACACCCAACAATCGCCGAAATAGAGGTATACTCGGTTAGCCGAACAGGAAACGCGTCGTTTTCTGCTCTCCCTTTATGTGAAGAGACCG
>Ga0157358_1000435_pt1 | contig 17239 bp, 17 predicted proteins | sample AttcapACBM2_FD_111484 | JGI IMG/M metagenome (GOLD analysis project Ga0157358, IMG submission 111484) | Fungus gardens microbial communities from leaf cutter ant in Botucatu, State of São Paulo, Brazil - Atta capiguara ACBM2 | ecosystem: Host-associated > Fungi > Mycelium > Unclassified ... | reverse complement strand
CGCATTAAGAACAGCTATCCGCGCGAGCTGGTGCGTGACGGCCGTCTGTTCCGCTGAGCCTTACTGCAGCTGAATCAGCGTCAGCCGGTTGCCGAACACCGCGCCGGTATCGATATAGTGCAGGTTGCCTGATTCCAGCGGATGCTGCAGCGGCGTATGGCCGAAGTAAAAAGCGTCTGCGCCCGCGATTTTTCCCGCTTCGCCCGATTGCAGTCGGGCGATGCGTTCGCGATTCCACACCACTTTCTCCCAGTCCAGCGGCTGCTCCCACGCGTAGCGCTCCGCCGGATAGTCCGCATGCGCCACGACAACAATGCGATCAGCCAGCTGCAGGTGCAAAATCAGCGGCAGACTCTCTAGCCTTCTTAGCGCGTGGCGCGCTGCAATTAGCCTGGCACCCGTCAGCTTATAGAACCAGTCGCCGCCGTTCATTATCCAGTCTGGCGAGTCGTGACACTGTAACGCATGCAGCGCCATTTCTTCATGATTTCCCCGTACGCAGCGGAACCATGGCGCGTCAAGCAGCTCTAAACAGCCAGGACTGTCAGGCCCGCGATCGATTAAATCGCCGACGGAGATCAGCAGATCGCTTTGCATATCAAAAGCTTTTTCCAGCAGCAGTGCGTCCAGCTGTCGCCGACAGCCGTGTAGATCGCCGACAATCCAGATATTTTGCCAGTTTTCACCGTTGAGATACTGGTAGTGCATTTTGATTCCGCTTGTTAACAACAGGTTTACTTATTGCGGGTTAAAGTATAGCCGGTCACATCTTCAGGGAGGCGTGATGAATAGCCGGAAACAATTTATCAGCGTGTTAGTGCTTATTTTCCTCGGCAGCCTGCTGCTGGAATCGCTGGCGCGCCTCGTGCATCTGCTGTTTGTCGGCTGACAGACTGAACGCGATGCTTTCTGACCTCTACTCAGATTTTCCGTACGCTTCGCCGGTAAAAGCGCCAGCAAATGGCGATTACTGTTCAGATATCAGGATGTTTCCGACAGACGAAACTGCGTTAGTGTGAGATCTCAGCCCGTCCACGATGTGGAGCAGATACACACAGCAAAGGAGGGATGGCTGATTACCTCCGGTCAGGAGAATAAGAATGGTCGCTGAAGCGCTTGATAACGTAAGTTTTAACCTTGATTCTCTCGAAAACGCAGCACTAGAAATCTGTAAAACCAAAGGAATGCTGGGCATGCTGTTGGCGTCGGTTTCAACAGATATTCAGCAATCCTATTTCCAGCTGTTACGCGAGTCCGGTTTCGATGACGAACTGGTCTGGCTGCAGCAGGTTCTGGATACTAAATAAGTGATTCAGTTAACCCCGGCGCAGGCTGGGGTTTTTCATTTTTGGCGCCGCAGCGGGCTAAAAGTGGCTTTTCAGGTGAGGTCGAAAAAAATATTTTTCGCCGCTCTGGTTTAGGCTGGTACGAGAGCAGTTGCCGCCGCTGAGGTGATAGTTCATTTTTTGGCAAGCATAAGACGGCGCGTCAGACGCGCCGAATCTCTATAGTACGCGTACCCCTCCCTGGACAGAGTGCGATCAGGGTTTTAACGCTGGCGGAACGGTGCCCGATAGCTCCTGTTCGCTTTGTGCGCCCGAGCCCGGACGGGCATGGCCCAACAGCGGCTCATCGCCCAGCAGCTCAGGTTTCTCTTTCGCGGTAAACTGCGCTTTGCCGTCAAATGACGGGCCTTCGCACCAGCGGCCTTTCGGCAGCGGTTTATCCAGCGAAGTGTTAAGCACATAGTAAGAATGTTCGCTGGCTTCTTCGCTTTGCGGGAAGCTGTTCGGTATCGGCAGCGAAGCGTTAAGTCCGCCCATCTCTTCAATCACCGCAAGCCACTGCTGTTGATGCATGGTGTCGCGGGCGATCAGGAAGGAGAGAAAATCCTTCATGCCGGTATCTTCAGTGAGATTATAGAGGCGGGTCGCCAGTACGCGTCCTGTCGCTTCCGCCGTGACGTTGGCCAGCATATCCGCCGCCACGTTGCCAGACGCGTAGATATGGCTCATATCGAAAGGCACGCCGTTGGCGTTGACCGGTAGCGCCGCCAGGCCTGACGAGAGGATGTGGCGCGGGTTCATACCGCCCAGTACCGCGTTGACCACCGGATCTTTGGCCGACGCTTCCTGATAGGAGAGCGGCGCGCCTTCCAGGTTGAGCGCAACGGCATGCGCCAGCATTTCGATATGCGCCAGCTCTTCGGTTGCGGTCGAAATCAGCAAATCGCGGATTGGCGCATCGCCGCGCGCGCCCATCGCCTGGAAGAAGTACTGCATCGCCACGCGGATCTCCCCTTCCACGCCGCCGATCGCCTGCTGCAGTAGCATGGCGAATTCCGGATCGGCTTTGTCGACGCGTACTGGGTATTGAAGCTTTGAAGAATGGTGAAACATAAATATCTCCTGGCTTGTTGAAAAGAATAAGCCAGACAAGCCTGGAAGAGGTTGGCGAAAAATGAAAGCGCGCCCGTAAAGATTGGCAGGGAATATAAGCGGCAGAAAAGCGAAGCCTTGAGAGATATTAGCAAGTTAGAAAAAGAAAATATTATAACCTTATTGCTGCCGGGATGGGGCGCCGTAGCAATAAGCTTATTAACAATAAGGTCATAAAACCAAATCTTGCCGTGTCACAAGCGAAGCTCGGCTTGTTGCAATTTTGACCTTTACTTATCACACCAATAGTTTTATTCGAATAAAGAATAAAAAGCGAGCCGCACAGCGGCGCGCGATTAAACTGGTTTAATATAGTCTGCAAAGCGATGTTGATTTTCCACCAGCCACTCAGGCATATATTCTTTCGTCATCGGACGGATCACCATCTTACGCGGTCGATTCCAGATATCGATGTTCTGCTCGACGCAACGTCGTATATGATCGGGATTATTAAACTCTGGCAAATTATGTTCAGTATGCGAAATCGTCGCCATTTTCTCACTAATCCGCGCGTCGTCCATTACCCATGAAAAATGCCAGCCTGCATTCTCGACGGTTCGCGTACGCAGTTTTAGCAGTTTCCAGCGCCACCAACAATCCCGGATAGGGGTTCCTTTACGCTTCACGTTACGCAGCAGCTCTGGCTGCCCCCGGAAGAAGCCTTTCAGGTGTTTAAAGGTAGTCATTTTAGGCAGCCTGCATAGCCGCTGTGACCCATCCTCATTCAATACCTGAACGTTGAATTTGAAGTTATAAAAATTCTGGTAAAGCGTGGTGCATAAATGCGCGGCGCTAAACTGCCGGAGCGCTTCAGGCCGCGGAATCTCGTCAACATCCGACACCATAATAATATCGCTGTCCTGAGCGCCTGTTAAGCCGTGCATTATAGCATTGCGCGCGATGGTTTCATTTTCCCAGGGATCGGACTCGCCAGCCTTAACCAGCGAACTGTTAGAGTAAAAGCTATGAGAATAAATTTTCGGAACGGCGTCGTTAACCACGTAAATGATTTTATCCCGAAAGGGCGCGAACTTTTCTATATCAAAATTGAGTTTTTCGCGGCGCTTACCGGTAAAGGTATAGAGCGACTCCACAATGACAAATTTATCTACGTGCTCATAAAGGGTATTCAGGCGTAGTTCCAGAAGCATGTCTTCGTCATAGTATAAAAAGCAGTCATATATCATTGAGTTAGCAACCTGATCTCATTTTGAACCCGGCTACGTTATCAGATTCGCGCAAGCACAAAAAGTTAAAATCTCACTAAATTTTACTTTTCTTAACATAAATCATACTTTTAATAGAACCTGTTACTTCACTTTTTTAGTGCCAGACAGCGTCAGACCCTGATTCAGGCTGCGCAACCTCTTGTCAGTCCAGGAGATGATGCGATCGCTTCTTCGATGCGGCGCCAGACGCATATGGGCATTGTTACTAATAAAATCATATTGCCGTCCGAAATAGCGAAGCGCTCACGCTATAAAATTTGAAGAGCGATAGTGTCGGGGTAAACGGACTCAGGCAGAAAAAACGAAGCGGAAATGACCGGGTGCAGTAGAGGCTGCTTATTTAAATCTGCATCAAAAAATAATCGATAAAAAAAGACCGAACACGATTCCTGTATTCGGTCCAGGGAAATGGCTCTTTGAGAGCCGTGCGCTAAAAGTTGGCATTAATGCAGGCGATGACGCCTTGCAATTTAAGGTTAGCCCACGTCTGTGGAAATGCCAGCGAACGGCCGGGCAGAGGAGATCCGCAGGATCAGATTGTGATCCTGACGGCAGAATCAGCGAAATCAGGCGCGAAAAGCGCTCGCGCCTCGGCAGGATTATTTATCGCACAGCGCCTGAGTACGCTCGATAATCGGCTGAAGGCTCATCATCTGGCCCGGGTGCGCTTTATCTTCCGCCTGAATGACGGAGATGGGTTGTGCCTTCACCTGCCCTGCTTTTACGCGCGCTTCCGCTTTATCGTTAAGCGGATACTGCATCAGCGTGCTGGGATTGATAGCGAACAGCGAGCCATCTTTCTCGCAGCTCAGCATCACCTCTTCACGGCTGAAGGTCCATGCCGTCTTACCCACTTCGAAACGGCTGACGGTAATAATTTCTTACGCCAGCGCCTGGCCACCGAGAGATAATAACAGCATTGCGGGGATCACTTTCTTCAGCAAAATAGCCTACCTTTTTACTCAGTCAAAACGGGTCACACTCAGGCTGGCGACAGCGTGGCGAAGACGCTGACCAGACCAACCACTGCGCATGCCAGCAGCAGTTCAAGCTGCGTCATGCGAATAAATTTTTGTTGCGCGCCCTTGCCCGCCAGGCGAAAGCGCGGCACCAGCACGTAACGATTGAACAGCGCGATAGCAACCATAAACGCCACCAGCACCGCCTTAGCCACTAACAGCTCGCTATACAGGCTGCCGTGCCACTGGCGAGGCGAGCCGGCAATCAGCAGCCCATTCACAATGCCAGTGCATAATGTTACCGCGACGGCCAGATGTCCGTAGCGCGAAAAGCGCATCATGGCGCGAATGGCGTCGCTGCGGCGATCGATCTGCCGCGCCTCGCCCATCAGGATCAGCAGCGGCAGCAAACCGCCCGCCCAGAAGGCCGCGCCGACAAGGTGTAGCGCATGGTTTATCTGCTGCAGCGCGCCCGTAACCCCTTCGCGCATCGCCGCATGTCCGATTAACGCCATACAGCCCAGCTGCAGCAAAGCGCCGATCAGCCACGCCTGCTGTCGCTCTCTGTTTCTCAACAGACTCGCCAGCAGCGTAAGGCCAGCCAGCCCTGTTTCCCACTGCCACACCGTGCCGAAACGCGTGCTCAGCACCGCGCGCCAGATCTCACTGTCGCCGAGGTTGCGCCAGTCGCCGCTCATTAGCGTCAGCTGGGTCGCCAACATCAGCAATGCAGTGACGAACGCCAGCCAGACGCAACCGCGCATTAATGCGTTAAGTCGCCGCCCCAGCGCGCGGCGGTAGCGCGCTGGCGCTAACAGCACGGTATAAAACGCGCTGCCCGCCAGCAGCATCACGCTGGCGAAATGGAACGCGCGCAGCAGGATCCACAGCGAGGTCACAACTTACTTCACGCTAAAGCGGTAGCTGCCCTGGGTCTTATGCCCGTCAACCGAAAGCACATGCCACTTAACCTGATAGTCGCCCGCTGCCAGCGGCTTCTTCAGCGGCAGGATCAGCCGGCTGTGCTGCTGCGCATCCTGTTGTACCTTCTCGCTGGCGACAGGCTTTTGCCTGCCGTCCAGCAGCGTTACGCCGCTAAACGCGGGCTCAATATCTTCGGTAAAGCTCAGGGTCAGCGCCTGCGGCGCGGCGGCGAGCGCGGCGTCGGCGGCCGGTTGGGACGATTTAAGGTGGGCATGCGCCAGCGCCGCCTGGCTCACTAACAACAGCGAGACGGCAACGCCTGATAAAATCGTTGTTTTCTGCATGGGATCATCCTTTTAGCCATCGCCTTAGCGGCAAACGTGGGCAAGGATACGCTGAGGCTTTTCAGGTGTCGAGGGCCAGCAATGCTATCCTTTGCCCTTGATTCAGGCCGGGATAAGCATTATTTTTGCCCCCTGTCTTCAGGAGATCCCCATGAGTCAAAACCTCGCCCTGCTTTCTCAGGAAGAGAAAGATAAAGTCAACGTTGACCTGGCCGCTGCGGGCGTGGCGTTCAAAGAGCGCTACAATATGCCGGTCGTGGCCGAAATGGTTGAATATGAGCAGCCGCCTGCGCTGCGCGACTGGTTTCGTCAGCGCCTGATGCACTATCGCCAGGCGTCGCTGAACTTCTCGCGCCTGCCCTACGAACCCAAGCTGAAGTAAATGATGTTACGCGTAATTGATACCGAAACCTGCGGGCTCCAGGGCGGCGTAGTGGAAGTGGCGTCGGTCGACGTGATCAACGGAGAGATCGTTAATCCGATGAGCGACCTGATCCTGCCGGACCGCCCCATCAGCCGCCAGGCGATGGCCGTACACCGCATTACCGAAGCGATGGTGGTGGGCAAACCCACGATTGAAGAGGCGATTGGCCGCTATCACGGCAGTCCTTTCTATGTCGCCCATAACGCCAGCTTCGATCGCCGCATGCTGCCGGAGATGCACGGCGACTGGATCTGCACCATGACGCTGGCGCGCAAGCTATGGCCCGGCATCAAGTACGGCAACCAGGCGCTGCGCCATAGCCTTAAGCTGGAGGTAACGCCGCCCGCCGATCTGCACGCGCACCGCGCGCTGTACGACTGTTACGTAACCGCCGCGCTGCTGATCCGCATTATGGAGATTTCCGGCTGGGATGCCGGGCAGATGGCGCAGCACTGCCAGCCCGCCAGCGTAACGGGCGACGTGCTGCCCTTCGGCAAATATCGCGGCCAGAGCGTCGCCTCGATTGCGCGAAAAGATCCGCGCTATTTGCGCTGGGTGCTGGAAAACGTGCGCGATCTGCGCCCGCCGCTGCGGCAGGCGCTGCGTAAATACCTGAGCGACGATCAGTAATCGCGCTGCGGCGGCAGGCTGCCCTGCGCCAGCGCGATCAGGAACGTCAGCTCCAGCGCGATGCCCTCATAAGATTTATAGCGCCCGGACTTGCCGCCGTGACCAGCATCCATATCCGTACAGAGCATCAGCAGATGGTTGTCGGTCTTCAGCGCGCGCAGTTTCGCCACCCACTTCGCCGGCTCCCAGTACTGCACCTGCGAGTCATGCAGCCCGGTGGTCACCAACATATGCGGATAGGCCTTCGCCTCGACATTGTCGTAGGGGCTGTACTGACGCATATAGCCATAATAGTCGGCGTCGTTTGGGTTGCCCCACTCGTCATACTAGCCGGTGGTAAGCGGAATCGACTCATCCAGCATCGTGGTGACCACATCGACGAAGGGCACCTGCGCCACCACGCCGTTGAACAACGCCGGCGCCATATTAATCACCCCGCCCATTAGCAGCCCGCCTGCGCTGCCGCCCATGGCATAGAGCTGTCCAGGCTGGCCGAAGCCCTTTTTCACCAGCGCCTGGGTAACGTCGATAAAATCGGTGAAGCTGTTCATCTTGTTAAACAGGCGGCCGCCGTCATACCAGCTTTGTCCCAGCTCGCCGCCGCCGCGCACGTTAATCAACGCGTAGACGAATCCGCGATCGAGCAGGCTAAGCCGGCTGACGCTGAAGTCCGCCTCCATATTGCTGCCGTAGGCGCCATAGCCGTAAACCAGCAGCGGATTTTTACCCGGCTGATAGTGTTTGCGGTGATAGACCAGCGACACTGGTACTTCGGTGCCGTCGCGCGCCGTAATCCAGTGATGCTCGCTTTTGTAGTTGTCGGGGTCGAAGTTGCCGACCGCGCTCTGCTTGAGAATACGCCGCTCACCGGTGTCCATATCGAGTTCGAACAGCGTGGTCGGCGTGGTCATCGAGCCGTAGCCGTAGCGCAGCTTGCTGGTTTCCGGCGAAGGGTTGAACGCCAGCCAGGTGACGTAGGTCGGATCGTCGAAGGCGATGCCGGTTACCTCGCCGGTTTCCCAGTGGATCTGGCGCAGACTGGTCAGGCCGCGCTGCCGCTCCTCGACCACCAGCCAGTCGCGGAACAGCTGAAAATCTTCCATCACCACATGATCGCGCGGCTTGATCAGCGTTTCCCAGCGCGACTCGTCCAGCCAGCGCGTGCGGTAGAGGCCGAAGTTTTTCCCCTCGCGGTTAGAGCGGATATAAAACTGATGCTCATAGTGATCCAGGCTGTATTCATGATCCTTGCGGCGCGGCAGGAAGATCTGCGGCGTGGCGTCGGGAAAGCCGGCGTCGATCAGCTGGATCTCGCTACTGTTGGTGCTGAACAGCGCGATCAGGATAAAGTGCTCGGAAGTGGTTTTATGCACGCTGAGATGATAGGTGTCATCCTGCTCTTCATACACCAGCCGATCGTCGCTTTGCGGCGTGCCGAGCTCATGACGCCAGACCTGATAGGGCAACAGCGTTTGTTCATGCTTGCGCACGTAGTAAAGCGTGCGTGAATCGTTCGCCCAGGCGAAGCTGGAGGAGGCGTTGTTGAGCACCTCCGGATACCAGCACCCCTTCTCCAGGCAGCGAAAGCGAATGCCGTACTGTCGCCGGGAGAGGAAGTCTTCCGCCAGCGCCATCACCTTGTTGTCAGGACTGATGTTAAGCGATCCCATAGTGTAGAACTCGCTGTGCGAGGCGCGCTGATTGGCGTCCAGCAGCAGCGTCCACTCATCGGTCACGGCGCACTCGGCAGGCTGGCGGTAGTAGGCGGCATATTCGTTGCCGCTCTCATAGCGGCTCTGATAGCGATAGCCGTTATGCACGTAGGGAACCGAATGATCCTGCGGCGGCAGGCGATCGACAATCTCTTTTAAAATACGGTTCTGCAGCGGCTGCTGTGTCGCCATAATCTGCTTGCCGTAGTTGTTTTCGGCGCGCAGATAATCCAGCACCTCTTCATTCTCGCGCTTGTCGTCGCGCAGCCAGTAGTAATCATCCACGCGCGTTTCGCCGTGGAGGGTCATTTCATGAGGAATTTTTTTTGCGATGGGGGCCTGCATGCTCCGTCTCCCTGTTATTAATATCCTTTAAGGGTGGCATCAGGTGGCGGGGAAGCCAAATTTTTGTCGCTAACGCGTTGTTATTGCGACCGCGCAGCGCGGTCGCGGCGGGTTTATTCTGCCGGAATGCGCGCTTTTTGTTCGCGCAGGTCGTTTTCAATGCCGTCGCGCACGTCCTGCGGGATCTTCAGCGCGTCGCCGAGCGCAGTGAGATAGCTGCGCTCCATAAAGTGATCCACGTCGATGGCGGCGCAGCTGAGGAAGTAGAGTTCCAGCGCTTCATCCTCGTTTTTCACGTCGGCGGCCAGCCAGGCGGGATCGAGCGGCCGATTGATCGCTTTCTGGATCAGTGCTTCCGCCTCATGACCATAGCCCGCCTCATGGATGCTGCGCTCGATGGCGGCGCGCTCGCGATCGTCGATATGGCCGTCGCTTTTCGCGGCGAACACCAGCGCCGTCACCAGGCGCTCGGCGCGCTGATCGGCGGGCGTCTGCAGTTCGCCGAAGCCGGGATCGGCCTGGTGCGTATCGCGCACGCGCTGTTTATATTTGTTCCACAACACCGCGCCAGCCGCCGCGCCGCCGCCGATAATCAGCGCTTTGCCGCCATACTCGGTTAACAGCTTGCGCGACTTTTTGCTGGCGATCAGCAAGCCCGCCAGTCCGCCCAGCGCGCCGGGTGCCAGCATATCGTTTAAACCTCCGTTGCCGCCGCTGTGCCCTTTCTTCGTCAGCAGCGACTGAAGCTGTTGCAACAGGTTGTTCATCATTCACCTCTTTTTCAGCGATAAGGGCTCTACTCTGCCCGACCGGGCGTCAGTTAACGTCAAGGTGAGAAAAGAGAGGCAAAGCAGCAGGGGATGAGAACGCAAACGTTTTCGTTTATACTGCGCGCGTTTTGACTCACAGGTGAAATTATGACGACTCTTGGAACTGCGCTGCGTCCGGCTGCGACGCGTGTCATGCTGTTAGGCTCGGGTGAACTGGGTAAAGAAGTGGCGCTGGAGTGCCAGCGCCTGGGTGTGGAAGTGATTGCCGTAGACCGCTATGCCGACGCGCCCGCGATGCATGTGGCGCATCGCAGCCATGTGGTGAACATGCTTGACGGCGAGGCGCTGGCCGCGCTGATTGCGCAGGAAAAGCCCGATTATGTGGTGCCTGAAATCGAAGCGATCGCCACGGATAAGCTGCTTGAGCTTGAGCAGCAGGGTCAGCGCGTGGTGCCGACCGCACGCGCCGCGCGCCTGACCATGAACCGCGAAGGTATTCGCCGTCTGGCGGCGGAAGAGCTGTCGCTGCCGACCTCCAGCTACCGTTTCGCCGACAGCCAGGCGAGCTTTGAGACAGCAGCGGCGGAGATCGGCTTCCCCTGCATCGTCAAGCCGGTGATGAGTTCGTCAGGCAAAGGCCAGAGCTTTATTCGCGACGCCAGCCAGCTCGGCAGCGCCTGGGAGTACGCGCAGCAGGGCGGACGCGCCGGCGCAGGCCGCGTGATTGTCGAAGGCGTGGTTAAATTCGATTTTGAAATTACGCTGCTGACCGTGAGCGCGGTCGACGGCCTTCACTTCTGCGCGCCGATCGGCCACCGCCAGGAAGATGGCGACTACCGCGAATCCTGGCAGCCGCAGCAGATGAGCGATGTCGCGCTGCAGCGCGCGCAGGCGATCGCCGGCGAGGTGGTGAAAGCGCTGGGCGGCTACGGCCTGTTTGGCGTCGAGCTGTTTGTCTGCGGCGACGACGTCATCTTCAGCGAAGTGTCGCCGCGCCCGCACGACACCGGCATGGTGACGCTGATTTCGCAGGATCTTTCGGAGTTCGCCCTGCACGTGCGCGCCTTTCTCGGGCTGCCGATCGGCGGCGTGCGCCAGTACGGCCCGTCGGCATCGGCAGTGATCCTGCCGCAGCTGCACAGCCAGAACGTGCGGTTCGTCAACGTGGAAGCGGCGCTGGGCGCGGGTCTGCAGCTGCGCCTGTTCGGCAAGCCGGAAATCGCGGGTTCGCGCCGTCTTGGCGTTGCGCTGGCCAGCGGCGAGAGCGTTGATGACGCCGTCGCGCGGGCGATCGCCAGCGCAGCAGCGGTAAACGTCGAAGAGTAATAAAACCGCGGATGATTCATGATGCGGTGAGCGCCCTGCTCACCGCTAATGCTTATTTCGCGCCTTCTACCGCTTCGCGCGCCAGACGCGTAATGCGATCCCAGTCGCCTGACTCCAGCGCGTCGTTCGGCACCAGCCATGAACCGCCAATGCAAAGCACGCTTTTCAGCGCCAGATAGTCGCGATAGTTGGCGGGCGAGATGCCGCCGGTGGGACAGAAGCGTACCTGCGGGAAAGGTCCGCCAATCGCCTGCAGCGCCTTGACGCCGCCGTTCGCTTCCGCCGGGAAGAATTTAAATTCGCGCAGGCCGTAATCCATGCCGGTCATTAGTTCGGAAACGGTGCTAATGCCGGGAATCAGCGGCACCGGACCTTCTACCGCGGCCTTCAACAGCGGCTCGGTAATGCCCGGGCTGATAACGAACTGCGCGCCCGCTTCGGTGACTTCCTGCAGCTGCTGGGTGTTGATGACCGTGCCTGCGCCGACGATAGCGTCCGGCACCTCTTTAATCATCAGGCGCAGCGCTTCCATCGCCACCGGCGTGCGCAGCGTGACTTCCAGCACCCGAACGCCGCCAGCCACCAGCGCTTTCGCCATCGGCACCGCATGTTCCAGCTTGTTCACTACGATCACCGGCACCACAGGTCCAGTGGTCAGAATCTTTTCCGCACTCGTCTTCCAGTTCTTCATCAGTTCCCCTTGCTTATCCATACCGGCGCCAGCCGCGCGGCGCGCCATCAATGCCTCACTACCATACAGGATCGCCTTCCGCATCGTCTATCCGCCCGACGCTATTTTTGAAACTGCGGTTCAGTTTCCTGCGGCAAGGCACAAAAAAGCCCGCACGCGGCGGGCTACTTTCAGGATTATTCGAACTCGTTCCAGGAACGGCCGTCTCGCGTGATCATCGCCACGGACGCCACCGGCCCCCAGGTGCCTGCCTGATAAGGCTTGGAGGAGTCGCCGTCGGCGGCCCAGGCGTCGATAATGGAGTCGACGTAGGTCCACGCCGCTTCCACTTCGTCGCGACGCACGATCAGCGCCTGAATGCCGCGCATGCTCTCCAGCAGCAGACGCTCGTAGGCGTCAGCCAGATGCGACTGATTAAAGGTCTCGGAGTAGCTCAGATCCAGCTTCGTGGTCTGCAGCTTGTGCTTGTGATCGAGGCCCGGCACTTTGTTCAGGATCTCGATATCGACGCCCTCGTCCGGCTGCAGACGAATAGTGAGCTTGTTCTGCGGCAGTTCCGAGTAGGAATCCTTAAACAGGTTCATCTCCGGGTTCTTGAAGTAGACCACCACTTCGGAGCATTTGGTCGGCAGACGCTTGCCGGTACGCAGGTAGAACGGCACGCCCGCCCAGCGCCAGTTGTCGATATCGACGCGAATGGCGACGAAGGTTTCCGTCGAGCTGGACTTGTTGGCGCCCTCTTCTTCCAGATAGCCCGGCACTTTTTTACCCTGCACGAAGCCGGCGGTGTACTGGCCGCGCACCGTTTTTTCGCGCACGTTGGTCTGATCGATACGGCGCAGCGAGCGCAGCACCTTCACTTTCTCGTCGCGAATGGCGTCGGCGCTGAGGTCTGACGGCGGCGCCATAGCGATCATGGTCAGCACCTGCAGAAGGTGGTTCTGGATCATGTCGCGCATCTGGCCAGCCTGGTCAAAATAGCCCCAGCGTCCTTCGATGCCGACCTCTTCGGCCACGGTGATCTGCACGTGATCGATGGTGCGGTTGTCCCAGTTGTTGACGAAGATAGAGTTGGCGAAGCGCAGCGCCAGCAGGTTAAGCACCGTCTCTTTGCCGAGATAGTGGTCGATGCGGAACACCTGGCTTTCGTCAAAGAACTCGCCTACCGCGTCGTTGATCTCTTTTGAGGTCTCCAGCGAGGTGCCGAGCGGCTTCTCCATCACTACGCGCGCCGGTTTAGCGTTCAGCTTCGCCGCGCCCAGGCCTTTGCAGATGGCGCCGAAGGTGCTTGGCGGCATCGCGAAATAGTTGATGGTGGTGCGTTTTGCCTGATCGAGCATTTTGCCCAGTTTGGGAAAATGGGTGGTGTCGTTGACGTCGAGGTTGCAGAAGTCGAGACGGCTGCTGAGTTTGTCCCACAGCGCTTCGTCGATCTTCTCCTTCATAAAGGTTTCCAGCGCTTCACGCACCACTTTGGTATAGGCTGCTTTGTCCCAGTCGGCGCGTCCCACGCCGATGATGCGGGTTTCCTCGTGGATCTGTCCCGCTTTTTCCAGCTGATACAGTGAAGGCAACAGTTTCCGGCGCGCAAGATCGCCTTTGGCACCGAATATCACCAGATCGCATGCCTGGGCTGTTTGTGTTACCGCCATTTTCCTCTCCTCGTTGCAGGATGATCCCGTTGGCCTTTGCATCCTCATCCATCGGGTCCATGTTGTAATTTTCTTTCAGCACAATGTACTTATTTCAGGGAGTCAGGTAAACCGACTCTATGCTGATCCGCAGCGTTCACTCTGAACGGAATAAGGCATGCCGATGTGATAGCGCGTGCGCTTTAGCCCACTCTCGCCTGGCGGCCGAGGGGCGGCAAAATCGAATCCGGGTCAAATTATGACAAAAATTTCTCGTGCCGACTTATCCGTACTTGCGCGCAGTCAAGGCGAACAGGGTATATTCACGCTTTTATGCCCCCTCTGCCAGCCATTGCTGGCATCGATAAAAGCGATAACGGCCATCAGGTTATGAATACTCTGGAAAAAATTGAGGCGCAGCTGGCGACGCTCAGCAAATCGGAACGCAAGGTCGCCGCGCAGATCCTGGCCGCCCCGCAGGAGGCGATCCATTCCAGCATCGCCCGGCTGGCGCGCGCCGCCGAGGTCAGCGAACCCACCGTTAACCGCTTTTGCCATCGGCTCGGCACGCGCGGCTTTCCCGATTTCAAATTACAGCTGGCGCAGAGCCTGGCGCAAGGGCAAAGCTGGGTCAGTCATGACGTCGATGAAGATGACGATGCCCGCGGCTACAGCCATAAGATTTTCGACTCGGCGCTGGCCGGGCTGCAGCGCGTGCGCGATCGGCTCGATCTCGCCGTCGTGCAGCAGGCGGTGACGGCGCTGTCGCAAGCGCAGAAAGTGGCGTTCTTTGGCCTGGGCGCCTCAGCGGTGGTGGCGCACGACGCCTTTAATAAATTTTTGCGCTTTGATCTCCCGGTGGTCTGGTCAGAGGATATTGTGATCCAGCGCATGAGTTGTATAAATAGTCGCGCGGAGGACGTTTTTGTTTTGATTTCGCATACTGGCCGCACGAAAAATATGGTAGAACTGGCTCGCCTCGCCGGTGTAAACGGTTCCACCGTGATAGCCATCACGTCTCCCGCTTCGCCGCTGGCAGAAGTCGCCACGCTGGCGCTCACGCTTGATGTTCCGGAAGATACCGATGTCTATCTGCCAATGGTGTCCCGCCTGACGCAACTCACCGTTATCGACGTGCTGGCGACCGGATTTATCCTTGAGCGCGGCGCCGCGTTTCGGGAAAACCTGAAGCGAGTAAAAGAGGTTTTAAAAGAGTCGCGTTTCGACAAGCCTTTCGCCATGGAAAACGCAGCGCAACAAAAAAATTAACATCACATTCACAATGTGAGTCGTATCACAGGCTCTCCTTCAGTTAGAATAATGATCACGCCCTGTCCACTTTAGGGGATACGCAAATTTGTCAACGGAGTCCTTCATGTCAAGACGTCTCAGAAGAACCAAGATCGTTACAACCCTCGGCCCGGCAACAGACCGCGATAATAATCTGGAAAAAATCATCGCCGCAGGCGCAAACGTTGTGCGACTCAACTTCTCTCACGGCACCCCGGAAGATCATCAGCTGCGCGCGAACAAAGTGCGCGAAATTGCCGCGAAGCTGGGTCGTCACGTCGCGATTCTGGGCGACCTGCAGGGACCGAAAATTCGCGTGTCGACCTTTAAAGAGGGCAAAGTGTTCCTCAACGTCGGCGATCGCTTCCTGCTCGACGCCAGCCTGAGCAAAGGCGAAGGCGATAAAGAGAAAGTCGGCATCGACTATAAAGGCCTGCCGGAAGATGTGGTGCCCGGCGATATCCTGCTGCTCGACGATGGATGCGTGCAGCTGAAAGTGCTGGAAGTTCAGGGAATGAAGGTGTTTACCGAAGTGACCGTCGGCGGCCCGCTCTCTAACAACAAAGGCATCAACAAGCTCGGCGGCGGCCTGTCGGCGGAAGCGCTGACCGAGAAAGACAAAGCGGACATTATTACCGCCGCGAAAATCGGCGTCGATTATCTGGCGGTCTCCTTTCCGCGCAGCGGCGAAGATATGAATTACGCCCGTCGCCTTGCGCGCGAAGCGGGCTGCGAGGCGCAGCTGGCGGCGAAAGTCGAACGCGCCGAAGCGGTCGCGACGCAGGAGGCGATGGACGATATCATTCTCGCCTCTGACGTGGTGATGGTGGCGCGCGGCGACCTGGGCGTTGAAATCGGCGATCCTGAGCTGGTCGGCATTCAGAAAGCGCTGATCCGTCGCGCGCGCCAGCTGAACCGCACCATCATTACCGCCACGCAGATGATGGAGTCAATGATCACCAACCCGATGCCGACGCGCGCCGAAGTGATGGACGTCGCTAACGCCGTGCTCGACGGCACCGACGCCGTGATGCTGTCGGCGGAAACCGCCGCTGGCCAGTATCCGGCTGAAACCGTTTCCGCGATGGCGAAGGTCTGTCTGGGCGCGGAGAAGATCCCAAGCGTCAACGTCTCCAAGCACCGTCTGGAAGTCACCTTCGACAATATCGAAGAGGCGATCGCCATGTCGGCGATGTATGCGGCGAACCATTTGCAGGGCGTCACCGCGATTATTACCATGACCGAGTCCGGCCGTACGCCGCTGATGACGTCGCGCATTACCTCCGGCCTGCCGATTTTCGCCATGTCGCGTCATGAGCGCACCCTGAACCTGACCGCGCTCTATCGCGGCGTGACGCCGGTCTTTTTCAACAGCGACAACGACGGCGTGGTCGCGGCGCACGATGCGATCAATCTGCTGCGCGACAAAGGCTTCCTGGTTTCCGGCGATCTGGTTATCGTCACCCAGGGCGACGTGATGGGCGCGACCGGCACCACCAACACCAGCCGGGTGCTGCGCGTCGACTAACCGCGTCCCGCTGTAGTAACGCTGTAAACAACGCGACTGCCTGGCGGTCGCGTTTTATTTTTCTTAAAAGGAGTCTGGATGCCCCGCTATCAACCCGTCAGCAAACTGACAGCAGGCTTGCTGCTGTTTCCGCTGGCGCTGGTGCTGTTTGAGTTCGCCACCTATATCGCGCACGACATGATCCAGCCCGGCATGCTGCTGGTGACGCAGGAGTTCAGCGTCGGCCCGGAGTGGGTCTCAACGTCGCTGACCGCCTATCTGCTGGGCGGTGTGGTGCTGCAATGGCTACTCGGCCCGCTCTCCGATAAATTCGGCCGTCGTCCTGTGATGCTGGGCGGCATTCTCTTTTTTATTCTGGCCTGCGTGCTGACCACCTGGGTTAGCTCGATCAAAGAGTTCGTCGCGCTGCGCTTTATTCAGGGCATCAGCCTCTGCTTTATCGGCGCGGTGAGCTATGCCGCGATTCAGGAAGCTTTTGACGAGGCGCTGGCGGTACGCGTGATGGCGCTGATGGCGAACGTCGCGCTGCTGGCGCCGCTGGCGGGTCCGCTAGCAGGCGCCGCCTGGCTGACAGTGGCGAGCTGGCGCAGCATGTTCTGGCTGTTCGCCCTGCTGAGCGCCCTCGCCTTTATTATTTTATGGCGCGTGATGCCTGAAACCGCGGGTGACCGCAGCCACTCCATCGCGCTGCCGCAGCTGGCGCGCACCTACCGCAAGCTGGCGCGCGACCGAATGGTGATGCTGGGCTCTTTCGCTATCGGGCTGGTGTTTATTCCCATCCTGACCTGGGTGGCGCTCTCGCCCGTGATCCTGATGCATGAGGAGCAATTGTCGCGCATGCACTATGCGCTGCTGCAGCTGCCGGTGTTTCTGGCGATGATCGCCGGGAATATTACGCTGGGCAAGCTGGCCGGACGCGTGCCGATCGAGCAGCCGGTGAAGTTCGCCGCCTGGCCGATTCTCTCGGGTCTGGGCATCGCGCTGCTGGCGAACCTGCT
>Ga0157358_1000434_pt1 | contig 17290 bp, 16 predicted proteins | sample AttcapACBM2_FD_111484 | JGI IMG/M metagenome (GOLD analysis project Ga0157358, IMG submission 111484) | Fungus gardens microbial communities from leaf cutter ant in Botucatu, State of São Paulo, Brazil - Atta capiguara ACBM2 | ecosystem: Host-associated > Fungi > Mycelium > Unclassified ... | reverse complement strand
GTGAAATGCGTGAAATGCGTGAAATGCGTGAAATGCGTGAAATGCGTGAAATGCGTGAAATGCGTGAAATGCGTGAAATGCGTGAAATGCGTGAAATGCGTGAAATGCGTGAAATGCGTGAAAATATGCCGACATCCTGCGATGTCGGCAAGTGGCTTTTAGTGAAAAGCGTTGTTCAGCAGAATAGAGGTAATGACGCCTGTCGCAGCGGCAATCAGCACATAGTTACCGTCGATAGAGGCCCAGCGCTCGCCGCGCGGTGGCTCGTGCAGGCCGCGAGCATGCCAGTCGTTTACCCGGTAATCGTTACCCCGGAAGCGAGGCGGCAGCGGCTGGCCGCGATGGAATTCATGCCCCTGCCAGGCAAAACGGTCGCGCTCTTCAAAATGGCGATCGGGGCCATGACCTCTGTGACTATCGAAATCGGGGCCGCGATCCGGGCCACGTCCAGGCCTGTCACGATCGCCCGGGCCGCCGTGTCCTTCATGACCGCCCTGATGATGCCACCCCTGTCCCGGAGGGCCGTCGGCCTGCGTAACGGTTGAAAAGAGCGAGCTTGCTGAAAATACGGCAATCAACAGCGCCAGGGTCGTTTTTTTCATGGTTATATCCTCGATTTGCTCACGGCTTTTGTCGCACCGTTGAACGACACTATCGTCTAACCCTGGCCTTAAAAATATCGCTAACTGTCTTAAAACCTCTTTAATTACCGTACTTTACCTCGCCCTGACCCTTTCTTAACACTGTGAATGAATTGTGGATCCGCTGCCCGGCAATAATTTGCGTTAAGTCAGGCGGCGCGGTGATTTTCGGCCAGAAATTCGCCGACTTCGTCTGCCTGCACGATAAACGCATTCAGCGCTGCGCTAAAGCCTGTGGCATCCAGAGAGGCCAGCGGCTGTTGGCTGCAAAGCCGCAGAACGTCGTCGCCATCCATCGCCAGCCAGCAGCCGCGCATCGCATTCATCTCAAAATTCAGCGCCAATAGCGTGCGCAAGTGACTTTCCGCAGCGCTTTGCAGATCCTCCAGCCTGCGGTGGAAAATCACGCAGTCGCTGTCCGGCGGCAGTTCGATAATGGCAACCTCGTGCCGGTTGCGCATCAGCGCGCACACGCCGTTTTTCAGGCTCAGGCTAAGATTGAGGCGGCGGCCATACCCGGCCAGGAAGTGATTAAGCTGCTCTGTTGCGTTCATGCCTGTCTCCGTTAGCTTTTAAGCACAAAGTGTTGTTCCTGCCCCTGGCGCAGCGCGCCGGCAAGTTCCGTCGTGGCTTTGGCGATACGCCCTTCCAGCGCATAATTGACCGGTTTATCCTGATCTTCGCCGTAGCTGAAGTTGATTTTCCCCAGGTTACGCTTCATGGAAACCGAAGCGCTGTTGGCGCCGCCAAGCAGAAAAGCGGGCGTGGCGAAGCCGTCCGTTTTTACCTGCGACTTGGTGAAGGCGATGGATTTAAGCCGCAGATTATCGCGGTTGGTCAGCTCGGCCTGCATCTCTTCCGGGCTGTTGCCCTGCTCCAGCCAGCGCTGCTCTAATCTCTCCCGTACCTCGTCCTTCAGCTCCAGCGTGACGGTCGCCTCGGTGCTGACGTTGTCCTGTAGCGCTGCAATCAGGGTTTGCAGCTGGTGGTCGTCCTTCATCAGCTCGCGCATTTTGTTGGCGTTGCTGGCATTCAGGCTGCCGTCGAGCAGATGCGAAAGCTGATGCCACAGCCCGTTGCTGTCGACCTTGCTCAGGTTGGCGTAGGTTGTCTGATATTCGCCGCCCTGCAACAGTTTTTGACCCCGCTCCGCCGCGCTTTGCTGACGCAGATGCTTATCAAGATCGCGCAGTGCGGCCTGCTGTTCGTTGCTTTTTTCGCGCAGATCGCGCGGCGAAAAATGCGCGTCCAGCTTGTCCAGCTTCTGCCTGGGCGTCAGCGGCGTTTCATCGTCTTTATCCTTCAGCGACGCGATAAGCGCCGCCGTAGCCGGATCGCTGAATTTTTTCCCCAGCGTTTCGGTCAGCTTGTCGATATGCACTTCCGCCAGCGGCCGGGCCGTTTTGGTTTCTATCGCCAGGCTCTGCTTTGTCCTGTTATCTATCGAAAGCTGCACGCTGGCGGCCGGCCCGGCGAACATCGGCGTCCGTCCCGTTTCGCCCTTAATCAGCACGCCGGTCGGCAACGCAAAGTTCACGCCCACGCTGGCTTTGTTCAGACCGCGCGGACGGTTATTGCTGCGGCTGATGGCGCTGCTGCTTTCTTTGGTGGTGGCGCCTCTTTCCCGCGTGCCGGAAAGCACGTTAACGCCTGCATAAGCGCCGCCGCCCACGCGGAAGCTGGCAGGCGTATCCTTTTCATGTTTGTTGGTCAACGGCACGCCCGCCGAAGCCAGCGCGGCGGCATTCGCGTCCAGGCTGACGTTCAGCACCTCGCCATGCTTCACGCTGTGATTTATTCCACGGTTGAGCAGCGCCAGCGGATCGAGCGTGCCCTGCGTCAGCCCTTCGATAAAAGCGGGCAGTTCCGCTTCGGTAATCTCGAAGCTGACGCTGTTTTGCTTTTTTAGATCCAGCGGCGTGACAGAGAAGACCCCGCCCAGCCGAACGGCAGGCGCCAGATTGCGCTGCTGATCGACGGCGACATCGTGCGCCGGATCTTTCATATAGCCGGTCAGCAGGTTGTAGCCCAGGCCGGTAAAGGCGGTTAACGCGCCGCCGCCGTCGCGCCCGAAGCTGACGGTCACGCCGCCTTCGCCTCGCGTCAGGCTCATGCTGTAGCCGCGATCCAGACTGCCTCTGCCGCCTACGCCCGCAATGACCTGTGAACCCGGCAGCGCGCTGATGGTGGTTGTTGCGCCGTAAGCCCGGCTGAAAGAGAGGCTTTCGCCCTTATCCATGTCCAGCACCGTGGTTTCCAGCCTGCGGGCAAGCAGCTGCTGATCCTCGGCCTGCATCACGGTGCGGGTGGTGACGTTCATCGCGTGGTTCGTTTTGCTGAACGCTTTGGTCATGGATTTGATGGCGTCGTAGTTGGCCTCCAGCCTGTCGTTCCCGGTAAATCCCTGGCCGGTGAGCTGTTTAAGCGGATTATTTTCCCACTCGTCATCCCGCAGCTCGCGGAACTCTCTCCCCAGCGCCTGCAACGCTTTTTCACGGGGTTCTCCCTGTAAATCCAGCGCGCGCGTCAGGCGCGTCGTTAAATCGTGCATTTTGACGTTGGTCAGGCCGTCGAGGATCAGGCGGGATTTCGTCAGCCCCATCGGATCGTGCTTGTCGCGATTTATCCCTGCCGGGATCGCCTCCGTGGGCTTTTGCCAGGAAAGCGTGACGTTGCTCTCGCGCATCGCCGCCAGGGAGAGCTGCGCGTGATTGCCTTTACCGCTGGGATGCAAGGCGTAAAGCTGTTGCAGCTTGTTCAACAGATCGTCGCCCTGGCTGCTGGCCGGATTCAGGCTGCCGGTCAGCTTATCAAGCTGCCTACCTGCGCCGCTCTGCGCGCCATAATGCTGCTGAAGCAGACCGGCCTGATGCGCGGCGCTGTCTGCCAGCACCGTATTGAATTTTTGCATTTCGCCGAACCAGCCGGGCAAATCTTCCCGCGCGGCCAGCGTTTTCAGCTTCAGGCTGAGCGGCTCTTCCGCCCTGCCTTTTGGCTGACGTTTAAGATGCTGCGTCAGCGCCGCTATCTGCTGCGACTGCTGCTGATAGATCGCCGTCAGGCCCTGACGACCGCCGTGCGCGTGCTGCACAAGATTGCCCAGGTTTTTTAGCGGGCGCGGCGTCTCCAGCGTGGGACGGAATACAAAGGTGCTGAGCCGCGTGCGGAAAGGCGTATGGACTTTGTGTCCGTCGTGACCGGACTGCCCGAAGGTGTTGACCTCGCGCTTGTAGGTAAGACCGGTTTTACTCAATTTGGCATCGCGCGTGGCGGCGCTCAGTCGTTCAAAATGCCGATCGGCCTGATTTTCCGTATCGTGCACGCCCGCAGAAATATCGGCGGAAACCGGATGCCAGTCGTGCTCGTCTCGCGTCAGTACCTGTTTATTATCCCTCTCCAGCAGCAGCGTGCCTTTCTGGTTGCCATAAAATTTAACCGGCAGCGCCTCGGCGGCTTCGCCAAGTTCATCTTTCAGCGGCGCAGGCAGCCGCTCCGCCTGCATGTCGGTAACTTTTCCTTGCTGCCAGCTCTCGGCAGGCAGGCTGAAAACTTTGCCTTTATCGCTCAATATAAACAGGCGGTTTTCCGGGCCAAGCACTATGTCTTTGGCTTTATGCTCAAGCCGATCCTCAGGAAGACGGCTCAGTACCGCACCGGCCTGATTCATCGCCTGGCTCAGCGCCTGACGCGAAAGCGTCTGCGGCAGCCGCTTGTTACGGCGGCTTTCCGTATCAACGTGATGAAAATGGATATCGCCCTGCTCTTCCAGCGTGACGAAACGCCCGTCGTCCAGCGCGCTGGCCGCGACGGTTTTCTGTTTTTTATCCAGACCGGGCATCGCCAGCTCTTCACTGACGCTTTTTTTCACCTGGTGCAGCGCAAAGGTATTCTGCTGAAAATTGATTTTGTTGCTGGCTACGTTGACCTTCAGCCTTTTCAGCTGGTTATCTTTCAGCGCCCAGGCCTGGCCGTCCTGCCCGGCGCGCAGCTGGTCGGCTTTGACCTCTGTCGCTTCCCAGCTGCTGGTTAGCTCGTTAAAGAAGCGCACCTTGCCGTCGTGCAGCGCCAGCTTGCCGTTGGCGCCAATGGAAACGATATCGGTACGGGCCGGCGTGGGTTTTGGCAGGCCTTTCTGGTAATCCATCACCAGGCTGTCGCTGAGGTTCCAGCCGGAGGCCATCTGCGGCCTGTCTGCATGAGGGTTCAGCGCGATAGCGTGCTGCCTGTCCATGCTGTCTTTTACCACCGCATGCAGCTGGCCGTTTTCGCCGCACAGCAGGCTCTGTACGTGAAAGCGGTCGCCGATAGCGTCGGCGATTTGCTGATGCAGCGCGTCGCGCAGGCTCAGGCTTTGCGCGTCGCCAAAATTAAGCTCGTTCGCCTCGCCGGGGCGATTCGCCACCAGCAGACGGCCCTGATGATCGGCGGCGATAACCAGGCTGTCGGTCTGCGCTACCGCCGCCAGCGAAGTTTTAGCCGGTATTGGCTGTAGCGTACGGTGTTGCGCTTCCGGGCTGTCGATGCGCGGCAGCAGCTTAATGCTTTGCTGCTTGCTCTCTTCGCTGGCAAGCAGCACGATTGCCTGACCATCCGCCGCCACAGAGGCGCCGCTGATTTTATCGGCAAAGCGCGCGCTCTGCGTTTGCGTCGATAAATGATGCAGATGGCGATCGTCATGGATCAGATAGAGCGAGTTGTCGCCCTGACGTGACAGCTTCGACTGGTCTTTGTCGTCGCCGAAAAGGTCGACCTTCTGCCAGCCTTCTTCATGCGAAGCCAGCTGATAAAGTTTGTTGTCGCTGAGGCAAAATGCGCGGCCCCCGTCGGGCGTCGCCTGATGATGCACGCCGGTAAGCTGGCTGAGTACGGCGGCATCCGGCAGCTTTACCTCGGCTGCTCGTCCGCCGGGCGCATCGCTACGGCGAATTTGCACGCTGCCGCCGTCCTCGCTGAACGTCAGCTGGTGGTCAACGACCTCTGCCGCTTTACGCCGGGGAAATGCGCTGCCCGGCGTCTCTTCTCTTGCCCAGGCCGGTTTGCTGTGGGCCACGCCGACCAGCGTATCCCGCGATGAGTGCAGCGACAGCAGTTTACCTTCGTCGCTCAGCAACGCGTGCTGCTGGCCGTTTTTATTGGCCGCCACGCTTTGATAGTGCATTTTGGGATGGCCAACGGTCTGCTTAAGCAGCGCGCGCTGAGCGTCACGGCCCGCTGGCGCGGCGATAGCGGCGTTGCGCTTTGCGGTCAGCTGCACGCCCAGCGAGCCTTTCTCCTCCGGCTGATGCGCCAGCCGGTCGGCCAGCGTTGTCATAATCTCCTGCTCCAGCGCGCCTTCGGCTATAGAGGGAATGGCAACGTCCAGCTGGTTTAGCGGGCGCAGCGGATGGCTTTCCGGGTTGGCTATCGTCGCGCGGGCGTGGTTTTTCTTAAACAGCGGAAGATGGCTAAAGGCACGAAAACGTCCCTGGCCGGGCGCACGCGCCGCGCTGCCCTGCTGCAAACCCGCGGTGTCTGGCGGCTCGCTGCTCTGTAGTGTGCCGCCACCGCGTTGGCTGGGCGAAGCGTCCTGCTGCCGGAGCATGTCATGACGGGTTTGCGATGAAGTGGTGCGCTGTGCGCTGCTTGATGCTGATGCGAAAGCGGTTCTGATCCCCGATAGCACGGTATATCTCCTTAGCCGGAACGTCTGATTAGCCGGAACGTCTGATACCTGAGCTAAGTGGCGGAAAATACAGTGGAGTTCCGCTGTCACTGATTATTCATATTGATAAGCGATGCAAACGACGCAGCCTGGCGATCCTTGATAACCGTTTGATATATAGGTTAAAGGCGTAAAGCTGGCTAAATACACAGAAGTGGCCCGCATAACGTTGGATTTTTTTCTGATATAACGGGAAAGGCGGTTCAGGCATAAAAAAGGAGAGGCGTTGCGCCTCTCCTGTTACCGCTAGTGCTTCAGCGTTTCGCGCACTTTTTTCACGTCGTCGGCTTTCACCGCAGCGGCTTTATTGCTCCAGCCCTGACGGATAAAGGTAGCCAGCTGCGCGACCTCCTCGTCGTTCAGGCGGGCAGCAAAGCCCGGCATCGCCAGCGTGGAAGGCGCTTTCGCCGTAGAAGGCTGCTGTGCGCCGGCCAGAATGGTATGGATAAGCCCTGTCGGATCGCCTGCGTTAACGATAGTGGCCTGATCCAGCTGCGGGAAGACGCCAGGCGCGCCCTTGCCCGTCACAAAATGGCAGGCGCCGCAGTTATCCAGATAGAGACGCTCGCCGGTGGTCAGGTTTTTGGCCGCCGTCAGCTTAGCCTCCGTCGCGCTGGCCGCTTTGTCGTCACCGGCAGGCAATGAAGGATTGCCGCCCAGGAACTTCAGATAGGCCGTGATCGCTTTCAGATCTGCCTCGCTCATATAAGAGGTGCTGTGCTCCACCACCGAGGTCATCTCGCCGCCTACCGCAGCCTTATCGTTGCGGCCCGTCGCCAGGTAATCGATGGTTTCCTGCTCCGTCCAGCGCGGTAAGCCGCGCAGCGAAGGCACTTCCCAGTCGTTCAGGCTGCCGCCGGCAAGGAAATCCTTGTCGCCGCTGTCGAGCGCCTTTTCGTTCATGCCCAGTCCGCGAGGCGTGTGGCAGCTGCCGCAGTGGCCCAGGCTTTCGACGATATAGGCGCCGCGATTAACCTCGGCCGAAGCGCCGCCAATCGGCCGGAAAGGCTTATCGGAAGCAAAGGCCCAGTTCCAGAAGCGCATGCCCCAACGCTGGCTGAACGGAAAGCTCAGATCGGTTTCCGGCGGCTGTTCCGCGCTCGGCTTCACGCCCTGCATAAAATAGACGTAAAGCGCGTGCATATCCTCGTCGCTGATTTTAGCGTAATCAGGATAAGGCATAGCCGGATACAGCCGCTTGCCGTCAGGCAGCACGCCTTTACGTACCGCGTCGGAAAACTGCTGTTCGCTGTAATTACCGATGCCATGCTCTTTATCCGGCGTGATATTGGTCGAATAAATGGTGCCCAGGTTTGACTCGATCGCCAGGCCGCCGGAAAAAGCCGGTTTGCCGGGCAGCGAGTGGCAGGCGCTGCAGTCGCCCAGGCGTGAAAGATACTCGCCCTGTTTAATCAGTTCGCCGTTGTCTGCCGGAGCCGCCAGCGCCGAACCTGCACTGAGCAGCACGGCATTGGCGAGTAAAAAATGTTTAATCTTCATCGTCGCTTACGCCTGTACCATTGGACCGGGATTTTTCAGATAGATATCTTTGATTGCCTGCGCCGCCATCAGCGTCAGCGCGCCGATGGTATCGGTCGGGTTCGCCTGGAAGTTTTGCGGGAAAGCGTTGCCGCCCGGCACAAAGACGTTATGCACATCCCAGCTTTGCAGATACTTGTTCAGCGCCGAGGTTTTAGGGTTATCGCCCATTACTGCACCGCCCACGTTATGGGTCGAGACGTATTTGGTCAGGTCAAAATGCGCGTCCATCGGCAGGAAGCTTTCGCTGTAGCTGTCCGGGTTCAGCTCTTTGGTGATGTTACTGACCACGCCTTTCAGATACTGCTGCAGCTTCAGCTCATTCTGTTTCCAGTCGAAGGTCATACGCAGCAGCGGATAGCCGTATTCATCCTTGTAGTTCGGATCCAGATCGAGATAGATATCGCGATAGGACTGGCAGGTGGTGGTAATGCTGATTTTCATCGAATGGCCGTACCACTCTTCCAGCCCCTCTTTCCAGCCGGTTCCCCACGACGGCGTGCCTTTTGGCAGCGCGGTGCTGATTGGCGTGCCGGTAGCCTGCGAACTGTGAATTTTCGCGCCGCCGATAAAGCCCAGCGACGGGCCGTCAAAGTTGCCCGGCGAAATATCGTTAATCATCTGGCCGGTAGCGCCAGCCGTAGCGAACGGATTAAAGTTTTTGTCTTTGAAGAACAGCGTGGCGCCGCCGTTGCTCAGGAAAGCGTAGTTACGACCAATCACGCCCTCTTCGGTGATAGGGTTGTAAGGTTGACCGATGCCGGACAGCAGCATCAGGCGAACGTTACAGAACTGGAAGCTGCTCAATACCACGATTTTCGCGGGCTGAAAGCACTCGTTGCCCTGCGCATCGATATAAATCACGCCCTTAGCCGTTTTCTTATCGTCATGCAGCACCACTTTCATCACGTTGGCGTGCACTTCATAAGAGAAGTTATCCATGCGCTTAAGCGCATCCATAACGGCGGTCTGCGGCGAGGCTTTGGAGTAGTTCAGGCACGGATATTTACTGCAGTAGCCGCAGTAGTTACAGGGCGCGATCTGGTTGCCGTAAGGGTTGGTCCAGGCACGGGAAACGCAGGCGGACGGGTTAGGGAACGGGTGATAGCCGAGCTTTTTCGCCGCTTTCGCAAACATGCTGGTATTAAGCGTATCTTCCAGAGGCGGCAGCGGGTAAGGCTCTGAGCGCGGCCCTTCAAACGGGTCGCCGCCTTCCAGGATCTGCCCGCGCAGGTTGCCGGTATTGCCGGACTGGCCGCAGATATTTTCAAATTTGGTGTAATACGGCTCGATTTCATCCCAGGTGAACGGGAAATCCATGATGCGCATATCTTCCTGCAGGATGCCTGGCTTGTAGGCCTGATCCGCATAGGTTTTCAGCTTCAGATCGGTTGGCGTTGGACGGATCAGCACCGCCGTCCAGTGCAGGCCGGAACCGCCCACGCCCGTACCTGGCGCAAAAGCGCCCCATTTACGCGTCGGCAGCGCCGTCTGGCTCATGTTGTAACGCACGGTCACCGCCGCTTCCGCCGGGGTCGCCATCACTTTATTACGCACGGCGTAGGCGTATTCATCGGCCGGTTTAGGATAGGCGAACTCTTCATATCCCCGATCGCCGCCGCGTTCCAGCGCGCGCACTTTTAATCCGGCCATCGCCAGCTCGATGCTCATCAGCGAGCCAGCCCAGCCCAGGCCGACGACTACAACGTCGACTTCTTCTTTATTGATTGTTGCCATTTTTAATCCTGCCAGTCTGTAATCAGAGAAAAACTCAGGCTCGCTCGCCTTTAATGCTTATCGGGCCCAGCGGATACGGCACGTTGTGCTGCTTCACCCATTCCATATAGCTGGCGCGCGCGCCGGGGAAGCCGATGGCAATCCAGGCTTTCATCCCTTTATTGCCGCCATACATCGGATCGGAGAGGTAGCCATGCTTGGTATTGGAGAGTAATTCGCTGAAGAATTGCGATCCCTGCAGGGCGCTTTCGCCCAGGTCGGCAAAGACGATCTGGTTTTTCTGCACCTGAGTCAGTACGGCTTCACGATCGGCTATTTCCAGCTCGTGGAACGCCTTCTGATGCTGCTGCTGGCACCAGCTGTTGACCAGCCGAATACCGGTTTGCAGGATTTGCTGCGGACGGAACGGGATTTGATACCCCATGGTGGCCGGCGCATGAGGGTTGAACGGCCCCTGCATATAGATTTCGCTGCCCATATCGCCATGCATTTGCTGATCGATAAAAATCGGCACGTTGGTTTCCAGCGCGCCTGGCGCCTTGCCTTTGCCACCGGCCGGGATCAGGCGATCGCAGGCGGCCATCACGAATTGCCATTCGTCGGCAGAAAAAAAGATGGGTTTATAATCGAGCAGCTCGGGTGCGGCCATTTCAGCAGCCTGCGCCGCCGTTAATCCTTTAAAGACCAGCTCGCCGAGCGGTAATGCTAACAGCGACCCCAGTAAAAACTTGCGCCGGGTAGTTTCTTTTTGTAGCAACATAACATTACGACTCTCACATGATAATAAAATGTAATTTGAGTTAATAGATTTTGTTATCGACCAGAAAAAAAGTAATGTTATGGATAAAATTATTTCTAAATGTAAAAATTAAACTCTAATTATTTTTAGTTAAGCTTTATAACTTTGTTATAAAACTGCAATAGAATTGATACCCGAGTGTTGTGTACAAAAAAAGCGCTTCGCCATTACTTTCCTGCCCGATTAAGGCACTATTTCCTTATAACCGCTTAAAAATAATTCAGATAAGTGATAATGCCCACACTGAACAGACGGAAAAAATTATTCAGTGGTGATGAGAATGAGAATGAATCGATACCACGTTATTGCTTCCGTTCTCCACAGTATTGCTATCGGGTGCGAACCGGGCGTTATAGCGCAGGCGAAATGCGTGCATTTCCTGCGCGTCCGGCTCCAGCTCGCGTAAAAATTTCAGCGCCAGCCGAACGTGTTCACTGGAAAGCTCGGTCGGCAGCCAGGCTTCGCGCAGTACGCCACGCCAGAAAGCGATATTTTCTTCCGATTCATCCACCAGGCAAAGCTGCCAGATTAGCAGCACGCTTGCCGCATTGCTTAAATGCGCCTCGTTATCGCGAGAAAGATAGGCAACAAACTCTTCTCCGGCCGTTCGCCCCATCAGGCTGAGCAATGATTCAACGTAGACCGGATCGATATTCAGCCGCTTCGTCAGCGCGCTGGTCGCGCGGCGGGATCGTGAATTCAGCACGCGAAAGCCAATAATAAAAACCACCACCAAAGTCAGAAGCATCAGCCAGATCATTTTTTTACCGGGAATTGCGGGCACAGGGGGCGTCAGAGTAACAGCAGCAATGTGGCGAGGCAACCGCGTAGAAAAGCTGCCCGCAGGCAGCTTAAGCGCTACTTTTGCCAGCTGGCGCGATGGTCGACGCAGGCCGCGACCGCCAGCCTTAACGCCGCTTCGGGCGTTTTCTCCGCCAGCGGCACGCTCAGCTCGTCTACTTTCGTCCAGACGGCCCAGGACAGCTGCCCGATTTGGTGCTGCAATGAGATATGCACCAGAACCAGCGCGGCGCGTCCGGTTTGATCGGCCAGAATAGCGTATTTGAGAAATTCGCCCTGTTCGTCATTAAGATAAAGAACTTTTATTTGTTCCAGCATTGTCATCCTGATCTCCTTATGGTCTGACAGCGGCTGAATAATAAATGACTTCCTCTTCTTTACCTACAGATAATGTTCTGGCGCATCGTCCGGCATTTACTGACATTAATATAAACTTTAAAGAAGCAGTATTTTTTTATTTCGCCTTATCAGCACGTCATTGTTATCAGGCGGCCTGTTAACCGCCGATAATAACAAATCAGTTACCGGCTTCTTCCAGCACTTTGTGGATCACGGCGGAAAGCTCGTTGATCTCAAATTTAGCTACGTAGCCGTTGGCGCCGACTTTACGCACGTGGTCTTCGTTAGCGCTGCCCGAAAGCGAAGAGTGGATCACTACCGGGATATTTTTCAGGCCCAGATCGCTCTTGATATTGCGCGTTAAGGTAAAACCGTCCATTTCCGGCATTTCAAGGTCGGTTAATACCATCGCGATTTTGTCGTGAATGGAAACGCCTTCCGTCATCGCCTGCTGCGCCATCAGCTTGATTTTTTCCCAGGCTTCGAGGCCCGTGGTGTGCATAACGGCAGGGATGCCCATCACCTTCAGACCCTGCTCCAGCATCTGGCGCGCGACCTTAGAGTCTTCCGCTACGATAGCGACCGATCCGGGCCTGATATTAAACTCTTTCACCTTAACGTCTTCTGCTTTTACGTCCCGCACGGAAGGAATAACGTCATGCAGGATCTGCTCTACGTCCAGCACCATCGCCATGCTGTTGGTTTTGTCATCCAGGCAGGCAATGCTGGTGATATTGCGGCTGCTGATACCGGACTCCGCCGTATGGATCTGGCTCCAGTTCAGGCGCACGATATCGTCCACGGATTCCACGGCGAAAGCCTGCGTGCTGCGGGCATATTCGGTAACCAGCAGCAGGTTTAAGCCTGTTTCCGGCGTGCAGCCTGCAACGGCCGGCAGATCGATAACCGGGATAAACTGGCCGCGAATGTTCGCCATGCCCAGCAGAGGTGATTTCATACCCGCCGCTTTGGTAATAGTCGGCATAGGGACGATCTCGCGCAGCTTAAACACGTTAATACCGAAAAGTTCTGATTTCGCATCGTTCTGATCTGAGCCTAAACGGAATAACAGAAGCTCAAACTTGTTGGATAAGGCGAGATTCGCTCTCTCATCAATCTCTTTCTGGAAATTATCCATTACTACCTCTGGGTTGCCTGACTGTTTGTACGCTGGTAAGCGGCGCACAACGGCACGCGGCTTATCACTCTGTGAGTGTTATCGGCACCGGTGAAGAAAAGTACAGGGCAACAAAGAAAGGGTGAACCGAATTAATTACTAAGCGTTAAAGCCAGACAGCCGCAGCGCAGGGAATCAACGCCGGGCCTTACCGGCTCACGGGTTGACTGACTGAACGACTGACAATAACTGCTGACAATGACTGAATGAATGACGGCGGCTGGCCGAGTGATTCTGTGTCGTGACGATTATGTATAAGGTACTGGCTTGATAACGTCTTTAACTAACGGTTAGTTCGACAGCAGTCCGGGCCGTTTTTTAACGCATTGTATTTTCTGAAGGCGGCTGGCGGCTTATGGTATTTTTTAGCAAAAATGCGGGTAAAGGTCTGCTGAGATTCATAGCCGTATTTTTGTGAGATAGTCATCACCGTTTCGGTGGTTTTGATTAAGTCCCCTGCCGCCAGCGCCAGTTTGGTGTCGCGAATGTAGTTGCCCAGATTTTTGCCCATCACGCGCTGAAACATTCTCTGCAAATGCCATTTTGAATAGCCTGCTTTTTCCGCCACGTCGTCGATTTTTAACGGCCGATGAATGTTGGCGTCTATCCAGGCCGCCAGCTCATAAATGATGATCTGCTCTCGCTGCATTGTCTTTTCTCTTCTGCCGCTATCGTCTTTAGTATGTTGTAATTAAATAGAGTTATATGCCGGTTTTAGCTTGTTCAGGGCTTATATAGCCATAGCGTGAGGAAGCATAGCAGCTAAGGTTCGGGACATTTATAGGCCATATGGAGTTAAAGCTATGAATGCTGCTCATTAATCGGCAACGTGCTGATGGCAGCAATGTTTCCCCTGCCGCCGATAAAAAATTTGCCTCAGCCATTTTCTTTCCCGCCTGCCACTTAGCGCACGCCCTGCTTACCCAATATTTCTGAGTACGGTTCATTTTGGCAGGGTAAAAAATGCCGCTACAGCATTAAGTGCTTTTGCCGCTGGCCGATGCCGCTTTGCTTATCGTCAAAACAGCGTTATAAATATTGCTGCCTTGAGCGGCCTGGTAAATAGCTGCCAGCATACTCATCTCAGGAGCTTCCGTGCCTTATTTAATACTCGGTTTCCCTTTCTGGCCATTGGGCTGGTATTAGTTTATTCAGGCCGGAGGAAAAAAGAGAAAAATTACTTTGTTCCCGCTTTCGTGATGCCGATCGCCGCTTTTGTCAATATCGTTATCGGGCTGGGTATGGGCTAAAGGACTGCTTGTGCAAAGAAAAGGAGAATTCAATGCAAATTATCTATCCCAGCGAGTTATTTCAACCAAAACGTCCTGATGAAGCCTTTGCGCAAGAGTATTATTGCGCGCGTGAAAAAGGTCTGCATTGCCTGCTCCTGTCGTCAGATGCGGCGGCTATGGGCGATTATCGTTTTTCCTCGCCTTTTCTGTCCGACCACGTGATTTGGCGCGGCTGGATGATGTCGGCACTGGAATATCGGCAGCTGCATCATGCCGTAACCGTGCGTGGGGCCGCGATGATGACGTCGCCAGAAGACTATCTTCGCTGCCATCATTTGCCGGGCTGGTATAATCTTTGCCGCGATTTCACGCCGGAAACGAGAGTTGTTCATCCCGATGTAGATTTTGATGCCCTGCTGGCTGAGCTACAGTGGCCCGTCTGTTTTGTCAAAGACTACGTAAAATCTTTAACCACGTCCCGAGGATCGGTTGCGCATAACGCCAATGAGATCCGCGAGATTGTTCAGCTGCTGAAAAAATTTCGTGGCGAAATCGAAGGCGGTATTTGCCTGCGTCGTTTTGAATCTTTTAAACCTCACAGTGAAAAGCGCTATTTTGTGCTGAACAAACAGGTTTACGCCGCCGACGGCGATGTATCGACAAGCGTAAGAGAGATAGCCAGCCGGATAGACAGCTCGTTTTTTACGATAGATATGATTGAGAATACGCTCGGAGAACCACGGCTGGTGGAAATTGGCGACGGGCAGGTTTCAGATCTTAAGGGGTGGCCGGTCACGCGGTTTGTAGAGATGCTGGCGAAGCAGATGGAATAAATTTAATAATATAAGGATATAGAATTATGGCCTGGATCTACAATGTAATAACTAAAAAATTCTCCCGCAATGGCGACTATAAATTTAGCGCTGAGTATGCGGGATCGCCGGGTTACAAAGACAACCCTGATGATGAGTGCGTTAAGAATAAAGGGCTGCTGCCGCGCGGCAATTATCATATAACTGGCCCGATTGCAGTTCACCCTACGGCAGGAAGATATGTTATCAGGCTTACGCCACACAGCGGGAACAGCATGTGCGGGCGTGAGGGGTTTTTGATTCATGGTGGTAATGGCAGAGGAACCGCATCCAATGGCTGTATTATTTTGATGCGGGGATACAGGGAAAAGATAATAGAAAGCGGCGATAAGGAGCTGATTGTACAATGAAAAAATTCACAACCGCTCTTCTTATATTGCTGCTCAGCGCTTGCGCATTAAATAGATCAGAGGATAAGCTTTACAGAAAGGTGTTAATGGCCATTAATGAGCAGAAAACCGAAAAATTCTCTGATACGGATTACGAGAACATATTAGAGTACTTATCTAAAGGACAGGATCGCTGGATAAATCTTTACCCTGCGCTCGACAAAGAACCCTTTTTAAGCATCACTTATTTTCAGGAAGGATTACATATTTCGATGGCTGAAGCATTGATAAACAATACCACAGGAACATTACAATATCTCAACAAAGACAATATCGAGCATATTTGCGGAATTCCCTTTATTGAACCAACAGTTGAAGAAATAGATGTATATTACATTAAAGCACGAGCGGCGCTGAAAGCAGCTTCTGCTAAAAGCGGTTGGAAGGAACTTTGTATTTTACAACTTGAAAATTCATACTCTGGATTTCAGAATATGGTTCGTCCTACAGAGGGCAAAGCATTTTGCTCAAAAGCCATTTTTTACAAATTTTGAAGCAACCATAACATTGACAGGAGAAAACAATGTTTAAATATAAAAGGATTGGAGCAATTTTAGTTTTTTAATATCAGCATATTGCATATGGATTGCTGCAAGGCCAACCAAAATAGTCAGAGTAGATAATGGTGCTGTTTTTGTAGAGCACTTACCAATGACTACTGAAGGAAAAATAAAATGGTGGTTAAAAAACAGAGAATTACTTCAGAATAAATCTCAAATTATTAATACTCCTGATAACTTCACAGTTATCGTCATGAATTTCAATGGTTACGAGAAACTTCCCAAAGGCACCAGAGATGGTTCAATAGATGACTATACCTGCTTTGATGATACGAATGGCGAGCATAATAATTGTGTGTATAACAGCATAGCATTTGTTGTTAGAGGAAGCATAGATGGAAAAGCATTTATAAATATAGGTGATAAAACGTATATCCAGAGCTCTGATGGCAAGGTATCCTTAAAATAACAAAACAGGATACTTTGCATAAAAATACATTATAGTTTAGATAATCTACCTTAACAGTTGAATAGTATCGGATTCATTGAGCAAGTCTCAAATTGATGCTCCTCAGAACATTGTCGATGATCAAAGTTCTAACTTCTCCAGTGTGTACCTGAAGCTTCTCCCTGAACCTGGAGTCATTCAGGATCTGCTCAAACTCTAATTTAACCCCGTCATTAAACGTCTCAAACGATACCAGCCAATTCTGCTCGTCTTCCTTGAGCTTCCAGCTAATAATATTACTCATCCAATAAATTCCATTTCTGATTACCCATTCAGAAACCATTTTTCTATGTTTTTTTTCACAACATTACCATCCCGAAAGTAATGCGACAAAAAGGAGAAACTTAACTTACTAGTTTCAAATCATAAAATCGCTCAGTAAATTAAATTTAAACATCAAAAAAAATCTGTTGTTAAATATAAGATTTCATATAAAAATTTGACGGTGGTTTTTATTACCTATATTCGGATCCACTTTTATTAATATTTTTCTCGAAAGCCTCACAGAAAACAAAAATAAGATTATACAGTTTATTGTTTTGCGCGTAGATGTGCAACCGTGATACCCATTTAAGGTATGAGATGAGAAAATGATTAAGAGGAGTGATTTATTGACTGAAATTCAGCAAGAATATGTGCCTCCGGTCAAAAACACTGCATGGCGGGCAGCGTTAATCAGGAAGGCATTAAGGATTTCCGCTTTCAAGATTTGCAACACACCTGGGCGAGCTGGCTCATTCAGGCCGGAGTGCCGTTGTCTGCGCTGCAGGAAATGGGCGGCTGGGAAAGCATTGAGATGGTACAGCGTTACGCTCATCTGGCACCGAACCATTTGACCGAGCATGCGCGTAAAATTGACTCACTTTTGGGGAGTGACGACACAAATACGACACAAGGCGGAAATCAGGTGGGATTGAAACTAGCGTAAGCTATTGAAAAGTAATGGTACGCCCTACAGGATTCGAACCTGTGACCTACGGCTTAGAAGGCCGGTGCTCTATCCAACTGAGCTAAGGGCGCATGGGGAACAGGGTCGGATTATACGGCGCGAAGCC
>Ga0157358_1000433_pt1 | contig 17306 bp, 12 predicted proteins | sample AttcapACBM2_FD_111484 | JGI IMG/M metagenome (GOLD analysis project Ga0157358, IMG submission 111484) | Fungus gardens microbial communities from leaf cutter ant in Botucatu, State of São Paulo, Brazil - Atta capiguara ACBM2 | ecosystem: Host-associated > Fungi > Mycelium > Unclassified ... | reverse complement strand
TCATTTCCATGATGAGATTTCGCGTTTCCTGAGCTTCTTTCGCAGCCTGTTCCCATGTTAGTAATCCAGCATTAACTCGGGAGCGTAAATCGTCAGCCATCTCTTTAATACGCCTCGAATACTCAAGGCGCAAGCGGGGATCTATGGATAGTCGAGCGGCAGCAGCAGCAACATCTCCCTGCAAAGCATTAATTGCTGCGTCAAACTGTTCACGATTTTTAGTGTCCAGTGCATTCAAAAAAGAGGTGTCCATTTATTGCTCCTTTTTTAGGCATTTAAACTTCATCAAAACAGTTGCGCGGCCAGAAAGCGAGATTCTACGAAAAAAGATTTTAAAAATAATCCTTCACACTGTTCACCTTTTTGTTTTATCTAATTAGATCATGTGGTTAACGGGTGATGGATGGGTGAAGGGTGACGCATATCCTTCATCACGGGTGTATGATGGGTATAAAAACCGGCTTTCGCCGGTTCAGGTTGTCATGCTGCGTTCGAATCGTCGCACTTAAGCAGCCAGTCGGCGCTGCTTTCGTCCGTCAGCCCCAGTTTGGTCTGCATCCCGAGCTATAATCGCCGCATCAGAAGATAGCTCTTACCATCCTCACATCAAAATGCGAGCACGTCTTGGAGTACTGATTTTGGTTTCAGTCCGCTATAAGCTGTCAGTTCAACGGATCGATGCAACGCTATCCTGAATTAAGGGGGACATTGCCATGAAATGAAGAACACGCATTTATTACACGCCAGAACAGAAAGCGATTATTTGGGACAGATATAAGAAGGTGATTCCCTGCATGATATCGCCAGAATGTTCGACAGATATCATTCTTCTATCATGCCGACTATCCACCAGACTGGTGGATACCGTCCCCCCTGTTAGAAAGCGACACCGGTTAGCGTTTTCGCTTGATGAAAGAGAGGAGATATCCAGAGGGCTGGTAGCAAAACGCAGCATCAGGGACATCAATGCCAAATTATCAAGATCTCCCTCAACGATTAGCCGCGAGATCAAGAGGCACGGAGGTGCAAAACAATATCGTGCAGCAAAAGCAGATACTGCTGCCAGGGAAAGTGCTCGGAGACCAAAACCCTATGAGCTAATTTAAAGCCCCACATTGTGTAAAATCATTGCAGAGAAGATGTATCAGGACTGGTCGTCGGAACACATCGCCGGTTGGCTAAAACGTTGTTATCCCAATAATCAGGAAATGCATGTGTCACACGAAACGATTTATAAAACGCTTTTTATACAAACTCGGGGAGCATTAAAAAAGAGCTGCAGCAATGCCTCAGAAGCGGAAGAGCAGTGCGTAGATCCAGAACCTCATCGCTTAAGGGAAAGGATCAGGGTCTATCCCGGATGCGATACATGTCAGCTAAAGACCACCTGAAGCCTTAGACAGAGCCATACCGGGTCACTGGGAAGGTGACCTGATCCAGGGCTCGAAAAACTCCTGTATCATCACCCTGGTACAACGCCATTCCCGCTTTGTTATGCTGGCCAAAATCAGGGACAACAAGACCATAACGATTATATCAGCGCTCATCAAACAGGCACGGGAATTGCCTGTTGAGCTTTATAAAACATTAACATGGGCTCGTGGCGCTGAAATGACCAGCCACACCCGATTTACTGTAGCGACAGACATTCAGACTTATTTCTGTGATCCTCAATCTCCCTAGCAACGTGGCTCAAATGAAAATACAAACAGATTGCTCAGACAATATTTTCCAAAAGGAACTGACTTATCGGTTCACAGCCAGTAAAGACTTAACAGTGTCGCCAGCCAGCTCAACGAAAGACCGAGAAAAACGATAGACTATGAATCACCCGCAGAGCGGTTCAATAAGTGTGTTGCGTCCATCGGTTGAACTCACAGCGAGAACCGGACCTTAGCGCTAACCAGCCAACTTAAATACTTAGACATGTAATTTTGACCTATGACAAGCTGGTAAAATCATGTATATCAGCATATCTTATGCTAAATTGTGATATTCATATGAGAACGTATGCTATGAAAAAACAAAAAAAACCTACCGGTATTACTTCATCAATACAGATTAGTTCATCAGGTATTCGTCGCGAAATAGTAGATTTTCCTAATGTAAAAGCTGAGATTGAATTACTAATCGCTAAAGCCTTTTGCTTAGGTAAGCCGGCTCTTAACCCTCACATTTCCAAATATGGATTTTTTACCGAGCTTGAATCGCAAGCTGAAAATAGTATTGATTTTAAAGTTCGTACAGATAAGGGTTTTCGCTGGCTTGAATTGGCTGAATTTTCTCCACTCAAACACTTCAACGGTAAATATGATAACGTATCAGCTACATGGGATTTAGAGTTTATGAAAGGCCTATTTTTTTCGCTGATAAAAAAGAAATGCGCTAAGAGCTATGGGGACAATGTTATTCTCTTAATCTACAAAACGCATGACGCATTTTTTATCCCACCTCCACTCATTAGGCAAATTCGCAGCGAACTTTTATCCTCACCACCAAAATTTGAATCCATATACTTCATTTCAACACACTCAGAAGAAAATACGGCGGTCTGGCAAGTTTGGCCTGCCGATGTAGAGGATGTTGGCCCTATGGTATCGACTGGAACGTTATATATTGGCTTTGATTAGTCAATATATGCACCAAGTATAAAGTGGACAAATGTCTCATTGTTCGATCGCCTTTGTTAAACCCCCATTCTGCCAAACTGCGTACCCCACTATGCAAATAAATTTGAAACACTATTTATTGTGTTTTTTACAGCCACCGCCGATTCTGTAAGCATCCCCATACGAGTGCCATTCGAAAGCGGATGTCACCATATCGAGGTGTCATGTGATAGATTGTCTTTTTGATTGCTTGAATGGGAAACAAAAAGTGACCTCTGAGTCAAATCGTATTTCCGCTGCAAGCACCGCCTATGTCGATGCAGTATGTCGTGCGTGGGGGTGGTCATGGCAAGAGGTAGGACAGGCCGATGATGACGGTTTTGATGGGCTAGTGTATTTGCGAAGCAAAAGGATTAATAAAGACCGACCAAAGGATCGCCGATCATGGAAACATGAATTTACTGGGGGCCTAATCCAAGTGCAGGTGAAGAGTGGGGCAAGCTATGTGGACTATACGGGTGAAGACTTTCTCGAAGTTAGAATCCCGAATCTTGAAATAAAGCGAGATCTTTGGAGCAAGTCACCGCTGCCTGTTGCGCTGGTTTATGTAAAGGAAGCAGCTCCGGGAAAACTTGTAAGCCAAGCTTGGTGGGCAGATCTCAAGCGAGCGGACTCATATACTAAACGGGGCTCGGTAATCGTCCAGCTTAAAAACAGATTCCAATCGGGCCAAGAGTGCATTCGACCATTTTCTCGACTTGCTACCGGCCAGCATCGAGCGCAGGGGCTCGTGGAAATTGACATGACGAAGAAGAGTAGTCTACCTGCTCGTATTAATTCGTTTTCTCAACCAATCAAGTTTGCAGCCTGGGATTTTTATAGATTGTGGAAGGCCACAGGTGCCACGCATCCCACACTTGGTGAGGTCATAGTTAATAGAACGGGTTGGTCTCACATTACGCGTGTAAAACGACCACTGGCACGAATAACCGCAAGTTTTGAGTTGTTACCTACCGCCGCACGTATTATTGAGACAGTCGATACATGGCATAGGCTTCGAAGAGGTCTGAAGACTCGAAAGCTTCCAGACGGTTCATGGGCAGAATACGACTACGTGGGGGTATCTGCGTTAGTAAAGTGGCCTGCGCGGGAAGCATCTGAGGTAATCGTGATACTTAAGCGTGAGACTACTCTAAGTGAAGATCTGTTAGCCAAAGACTCTAGCGCAAAGAGCGGTATTAGAGTTATAGGAACAAAAACTTGGTTCTATTCCGTGTACGAGCCCGGTAGGCGTAAAGGAAAAACTTGATCGGTGCGTCACTCTCAGACTGATCCAGACGTACTAGGTAACCCAATACCGGCAGGCTAGGTAAGAGTTAGCCGCTCTCTATTGTGTGCGCACCGACCAGTGAGAACATTACCATAGATACGAGTTAGTGGTCTATACCTCGTAGAACCGGTAGAGCCAGAGGCTCACGGCGCACATAGCGTCCGCTGAACCGAAAATCTCAATAATTTCTCTCCGTTGCGCTCACCTGTGAGAGTGCAAAAGCATTGTTAAATGACAAGCGGTAAGCACAAGGATTTCTAATGATTGGAATAATTGGTACAACTTCTATTGAGGTAAGGAAAGATCAGGGCTCTAAAATTGTAACCATTACGCAGACAAGTGCTTCAAAAAGCAATTTTATACCTTCTGTGGTTGTGGTTTGCGAAGATGCAATTGCGGCGAAAGTTCTTGATCTAGTCGCTGCGGAAACTAAGGGGTCATATAGGGTTGTTACCGCAGGGGCTTGGGGTAATATGGCGACTCTATTGTATGGAATGTACTTCTATCGAAGGCATCTGCAAGAGACAGGTGACACAAGGTTTCTAGAGGTTTTGTGCGTCACGGATGGAGATATAACGCCTGACTGGTTTAAGAAGGTCATAAAGGAAACTCATCGTGGAACTCATGCGCCTGATCACATAAAAGAGACTCTATCTTTAATAGAACAGAGTCTGATAAGTTTTAAATTGTCAGACCATCCGGAAAAAACAAAAGGAATACCGGAGTACAATCATAAAAAGTGGTTGGACGAGATTTCTGAAGAGTATGTCAATAAGTATTTCGAAACTCGCCTTGTAGAATTAAATTCTTTTCTAGAGAAGAGTAAACGAGATCAAGAGGGTGGAATCGATCTCGAGATTTGGCACATTAAGAAAGAGATTTCAGAAACGCTACGTATTATTGAGGTTTCTCAGAAAATGAAGTTCAAGGCTGTTGATGACTTAGTAGATTATCACTCTTATTATAAGCGTATATCTGCTGTTTTGAAGCGCGGAGATACGCTGATGTATTATCACCAGCATGACATAGTATATTCAGTGCTAAGTATCATCAGGAAATTTAATCCTGTACGTTGGCATGCTTACATAGCACCTGTTAAAGAGGCGCTGGAAGAAGCGTCATTTAATCAAACTGAGGTGTTCAGGAAGGATCGGTTCAACAATATAGAAATTTTATGATGTATTCAAATTTCTATGGCGAGGGCTGTAAAATGGTCTATTAGCTTGATAAATTATGACCGGGTGTAAGATTTTCCATAAATTACTTTGCGGGGTGAATAGCCACGGGTTTAACAGATACCTCAGAGTCATTTAAGATTACTTAAAAGATAGGTGCACATGAGCGGTAAGCGTTATCCCGAAGATTTTAAATTTGAAGCAGTCAAACAGGTTGTTGATCGTGGTTATTCTGTTTCCAGCGTTGCAACACGTCTTGATATCACCACCCACAGCCTTTACGCCTGGATAAAGAAGTACGGTACGGATTCTTCCACTCATAAAGAACAGTCAGATGCTCAGGCCGGGATCCGCCGTCTCCAGAAAGAGCTGAAGCGGGTTACCGACGAACGGGACAACGCCCGTTGCTGGCCTGTTCGCCTGCTCTGTCGGGTTCTGGATGTTCATCCCAGTGGTTTTACGCCTGGCTTCAGCAGCCGCATTCACAACGCCATCAGGCAGATCTGAGACTGACAGGACTGATTAAACAGTTCAGGCTGGAATCGGGATGTGTCTGTGGTTATCGCAAGATCCATCTGGATCTTTGGGACAGCAGGCAACAGTGCGGAGTCAACAGAGTCTTGAAACTGATGAAACGTGTCGGGATAAAGGCTCAGGTCGGCTACCGGAGTCCGCGGGCACGCAAAGGCGAGGTCATTATCGTGTCGCCCAACAGGCTCCGGCGACAGTTCAATCCGGATGAGTGTTGGGTAACGGACATAACTTACATCAGGACCCATGAAGGCTTGCTGTATCCTGCCGTGGTTGTTGATCTGTTTTCACGCAAAATTATCGGCTGGTCCATGCAATCCCGGATGACAAAGGACATTGTCCTGAACGCACTGCTGATGGCTGTATGGCGGCGTAATCCGCAAAAACAGGTGCTGGTTCATTCGGACCAGGGTAGTCAGTACACAAGCCATGAGTGGCAGTCGTTCCTGAAATCACACAGCCTGGAGGGCAGCATGAGCCGTCGCGGTAACTGCCACGATAATGCGGTTGCAGAAAGCTTTTTCCAGTTGCTGAAACGCGAACGGATAAAGAAAAAGACCTACCGAACGCGGGAAGAAGCCCGCAGTGATATTTTTGATTACATCAAAATGTTTTATAACAGTAAGCGTCGGCATGGTTCTGACGATCAGATGTCACCAACAGAATATGAAAACCAGTATTATCAACGACTCAGAAGCGTCTAGATTATCTGTGGCGATTCACTCATTAAGTTGATGTAAATTTATACCCTCGCAGGGTACTGGGTGACTTAGAACTACAAATTTTTGACATTCACGTAGACCATCTTGCCTCAACATAAAATACTGGATATAACCTTACTAATCATTTGAGCGATAGTCATTGCTGACCATTGCTAGCCAATCTATACAGACGCAGAACATAACCGTGCCTTTAAAAAATACAGGTGAAACATGTTCTGAAGTATGAGAGCACTTCTTTTTAACTTATTAGTAATCAAAATGTGGGTGTGATTGTTAATGACAAATAAAAAAAAACTGAGCAATCCTTTTTCTACGGGCGGAGGCGGTGTTCATTTTGAAGCGCATGTCCAAGCGTCTTTTGTTGCCCTCATGCTAACAGGTGGCAATGCACCTTGTCTTCCTTGCTGGCCAATAGTGGATATCAAACTTCAAGGAAAAATTGATGGTTTTGATACCGACGACTTGATAGTTGTTGTTGAAAATATCAACAGCAAGGAAAAACGGAAGCTCTTAGGGCAAATCAAACATTCTATTTCTTTTACACAAGGTAATGCGACATTCGGGGAAGTGATACAGGCTGCTTGGAATGATTTTAATAATCCTGACGTGTTTACCAAGAAAAAGGATGTTATTGCGCTGATCACCGGCCCACTCAGTTCGACCGATACACACAATGTGCAATGGTTATTGAACCAAGCTAGACACACAAAAACAGTTGATGAATTTTTGAGAAACGTAAAGCAGGCTAAGTTCAGTCCGGCTAAAAGTACCGAGAAACTCGAGGTCATGCAGTATCATCTGAAGGCGGCAAATAGTGGGAACGATTTAACAAACTATGAACTTTATGACTTTCTTAACCATTTTCATTTACTAGGGTACGATCTAGGGAATGAATCAGGCGTCATCCTTTCCTTGTTACACTCACACATAGCTCAATTCCATCAAAAATATCCTCAGTGGGTTTGGTCGCGGATAGTTGATATCGTACAATCATGGAACAAAGATGCTGGCACTATCATTTCAAGTAAGATACCAGAGGATCTTTTAGATGTTTTCAAAAAAAGGATTGTTGTTGAGATTCCTCAGGAATTAAGATTAGTACAAAAGACAGTTAAAACCGATTGGACTAACCATCCTGATGCCTCATATTTAGCCCTTGCAGTTTTGATTGGGAGGTGGAATGAGAAAAATGAGTGTGACTTGAATATACTAACCCAATTGCTTGGTATAAGTTATGACGAATGGTTAAGGAAAGCTCGAGAGATTTTACATAACCCAGACAGCCCTTTGTCTCTGAAAAACGGTATCTGGAAAGTAACTAATCGAATGGAGCTATGGAGTCTTTTGGGATCCCGCATTCTCGATCAAAATCTCGAATTGTTTAAGTCTTTAGCAATTTACTCTCTCAAAGAGCCAGACCCTATCTTCGAATTACCTGCTGAGGAGCGTTACGCTGCTAGTATTCATGGTAAGGTGCTGAATTTTTCACCCGTACTACGGCAAGGTATAGCAGAGGGTTTAGCCATAATTGGAAGCCGACCAGAAGTTTGCGTTAACTGCTCTCAAGGTAATGCTGAAGCTTCCGTTAACGTCGTAATACATACAATTTTAACTGATGCGAACTGGATTTTATGGGGGAGCCTGAATGGTTTGCTACCAATTCTAGCTGAAGCCGCTCCCGCAAAATTCCTTGATGTAGTTGAGAAGGCAATGCGTCATACGCCCTGTGCATTTGATGAGTTATTTTCTCAAGAAGGCAATGGTATAACTGGTGGTAATTATCTGACTGGAATGCTATGGGCCTTAGAAGGTTTAGCTTGGGATGAGCAATATCTAGTGCGAGTCTGTGTTCTATTAGCTGAGCTTGCCAGCCACGATCCTGGAGGCAAGTGGGCTAATCGGCCATCTAATTCTCTTGTCACTATATTATTACCGTGGTTACCCCAAACGCTGGCATCCATAGAAAAACGACATGTTGCAGTCCAGGTCATTTTAAATGAATGGCCTAAAATTGCATGGAATTTGCTCATCCAACTTTTACCCGGTCACCATCAAACTTCTAGTGGGTCACATAAACCTTCTTGGCGGCGAATAATCCCCGATGATTGGGAAAATGTCGTGACTAATCAAGATTACTGGTTAGATACATCTTTTTATGCTGAACTTGCAGTCACAAGTGCCGGAGAAGACAAAGAACGTCTTACTTTATTGATTGATCATTTTGATAGTCTGCCATCTCCTGCTTTCGAACACCTTCTTGATGTTCTCTCTTCGGACAATATTACAGGGCTTAATGAAGAGCAGCGAGTTTTGATTTGGAATCATCTTAATAAATTCTCAAACAAACATCGGAGATTCTCTGATGCCAATTGGGCTTTGCCGGATGATCTACTAACCCGAATCGAAGATGTTGCCAAACAACTGGCTCCTGCCAATCCATTCAATTTATATCAGTATCTTTTTTCAAATCAAGATAGTGATCTTTACGAGGTAAATGGTGATTGGGAAGAACAACGGAAGCAACTTGAAGCAAGGCGCGAATCAGCAATTTCAGAAATTCTTCAGCAAGATGGGGCGGAAGGAGTTATGCGGTTTGCTGAACAGGTTAGTGCAACCCAACAAATAGGAAGCGTACTCGGTACTATCAACAATGGTTTGTTCGAAAAGATTCTTTTTCCCCATTTCCTTAATACGACAGAAAATAAGCATAAGGCACTGGTAAGTGCTTTTATTTGGAAACGTTTATATCTCCAAGGTTGGGAGTGGTGCGACAAACTTGATAAGTCTGACTGGACTCGTGGACAGTTAGGTCAATTTTTGGCTTATCTGCCTTTTAATAAGGAAACATGGAACCGAGTCTCTCAATATCTACAATCATCCGAAGAGGAATACTGGACCCGCACCGATGCAAACCCTTACCAGGGTGAAGATGATCTTACCAACGCCATTGATAAACTCATTGAACATGGCAGACCACATGCAGCAATTAACTGCCTGTCCTGGATGCATCAAGCGAAGCAGCCAATCGATATAGATCAGTGTGTCCGCGCTTTGATTGCTGCCCTTTCAACTAATGAGTCTAGCTCTAACATGGATGGTTACAACATAACAACTCTTATCCAATTTCTTCAGACCGAACCCAAAGTGAATCAGAATGATCTATTAAAAGTCGAGTGGGCTTACCTTCCATTGCTCGATGGTCGCCAAGGCGCTCAACCCAAGCTCCTTAAAAATAGGATGGCTAATGATCCAGAATTTTTTTGCGAGATAATCCAACTTATTTTCCTTTCTGACAAAGAAGACCAGAAGGCGAGTGAACCAACAGATGAATTGAAAGCCATCGCAACAAATGCATGGACTCTTTTGTACAACTGGGATACACCTCCAGGAAGCCAACCAAACGGAAAGTTCAGTGGGAAATGTTTTACTGAATGGCTTCAAAAAGTTAAGGAAATTTCTACCGATTCAGGTCACTTGGGCGTTGCACTCAGCAAAATTGGTGAAGTATTGATTTCTGTACCCTCCGATTCGGGCGGCTTGTGGATAAACCGAGAGGTCGCAACTGCTCTTAACGATCGTGATGCTGATAATATGCGCGAAGGCTACAGGATAGGAACCTTAAACTCACGTGGAGCTCATTGGGTTGATCCAACTGGTAAACCTGAAAAAGAACTGGCGGTTCAGTTCAGAACAAAAGCAGAGGAAGTAGAAAACGCTGGTTTTCAGAGATTCGCTATTACCTTAAAAGTTTTGGCCGATAGCTATGATCATGAAGCAGAATGGAATATTAGTGATCTAAATGTTAGAGAGGATTATTGATCTAAACACCTAAATGCCGAGAAACTGGCTATCAGTTGGTGTGCGCATCACAGGTAGCCAAGTTTTATGTTATTCACTGACCTGCTCTCCGTAGATTAGTACACTGTGATGTTAGCAATGTCTTCATAATGACCCGCTCACCATATGTGATCCATTCATAATCAGGAATATCTGGCTCCAGTCTTGGCTGCATATTCTGGCAACCGGCATATTTCCCGGCAAATTGTGACGGCGTCATCCAGCCCAGTGCAGAATGGGGACGTCCCTGGTTATCGTGTATGCGGCAGGCCTCAATTTTGCACCGGGCATCTTCCAGAGACATGAACCAGTTTTCATTCAGGCATTCCTCCCGCAGCCTGCCGTTGAACGACTCCACCGTAGTATTGTCCGTTGGGGTTCCCGGGCGTGAGAATTCTATACGGATCCCTCACTCATACACTCACTTTTCCAGCAAACTCAGAGCTGTTATCGGTTTTCAGCAACTATGGTAAAGGACGTCTGAACGCAATACTGTTAAGCACCTCCGCAATCTCCTTTGAGCGCAGATTCTGGCCCACACAGATCAGCAGACATTCACGCGTGAAGAGATCAATTACCGTCAGCAGGCGTAACCGATGCCCGACAAATAATGCGTCAGAGACAAATGCTCCAGATATGATTCGGATACAATTCCTGAGGCCGGGGTTGTCGGCGCTGTGCCGATTTGTTACGACGCGGACGTTTGAGACGCAGGGACAGACCCCGCTCGCTGTAGAGTCGACAGATGCGTTTATGGTAATTCAGCCAGCCTTTACGCCTGAGCATGACGTGAACTCTGCAGTAGCCATGGTGCACCCGAGTTTCGCTGATATCCCTGATGCGCAGGCGTAGCGCGCCTGCAGATCCCAAACCCATTTGCGCAGTCGCGCCAGCGTTGGTTCTTTTTTGCCATCACATCCTACAGCATGGCCTTGTCGGGGCTCAGATCGGCGACCAGCTTCTTCAGCCTGAGATTCTCTTCCCCAGGCTGTCGCATGTGCTTCAGTTAAGAGGGGGAAATCCCGCCGTATTTCTTGCGGCACGTACAGAATGAGGCATCGGAGACACCCAGCATGCGACAGACCTCCGGTACTGATGTACCCAGTTCAGCCTGCCTGAGGGCAAAGACAATCTGTTCTTCAGTGAATAGTGACTTATTTCATCGGCTCAACCTCCGCTCGGGGGAGTATTAATCATGCCGGAATTCTATTTCTGGATGGAGCAGGATTTTGGGTCAGGGCCACCCAACTTGCTCCTTAAACGTAAAAACCGACTTCCTAGTCGGTTTTTACGTTTAAGGAGCAAGTTTACGACTTTGTTTTAGGATTCGCAAAAGACAAAAATTAGCAGTTATTATGCTGCACTAAACCTACTAGGAGAAAAGTCAGTGTTTAAAACGTAGTCAGAGTAATTAGCCAACCATATACCCTTCTGTATTACTGAGTGATTTTTACTTTTTAAACAATCATTTACCAGGAGAGAGATGAATTTTTCAATAGTTGAAATGCTTTCGCCATATAAAAAATTAATAAAGAACAAACCATCATATTCTTTGCATAGAGTTGGTGGATAATTTTTATCTGGAAAAACCAGATCTATTACATCATCAGAAACCACTACTCTAGGATAAATTGCTTTTTCACTCTCGACTTTATAAGCTTCAATCAAAGCCGGACTAAAAACAAAAGACGATTTACTATAGTGTTTATTTACTGAAACTCCACCTCGGCATAAAAAACCTTGCTGCATTAAAAACTTCTGATATGCAGAGACAGATGAAATGAACTCGTGAAAACTTTCTCTTTCATAAATTTTTGATATTACAATTGAGTCAGAGAATTGAATTATATCTAACCCGTGTTCTTTGAAGATGCTTTCACACCTCAGATGACATTCAAGAAGTTTATTAAGTTGCTCTCCGCTATATCCCGTCATCCTTTCTTTTTCGACAATTCCTTTAAAACCCAGGATATCTATAAATGCAACAAAGTAGGTTTTAATTTCCACTTAAACCCCCTTAGCTTCATACTTTACTATTACATCCGCTGCTTTTCCAAACAAATTTTTATATGAGTCCATCCTATCCTCTGCTGACGACCAATTGTTACCGCGCCAAGGCTCTCCGCTTTTTGTTATCAACGCCGTATCATTTTGCGAAATATTGAAAACAGCTTTACCCACCTCCTGCATCAATGGAGCTAACTGGTTAAAATCAGGTATCTCTATGATAATGGCCTTATCGGATCCTTTTTCATCAAACTCAGGGAGGTATTTAATATCTTCAATAATAGGCCTAATTTTACTATCAATTTCTAAAGGGATTCTGTCCATCCACATTTGATAGCCTGGTTTAGCAACACCTGCAAATTTTTTGAACGCCTGAACAATACAACCCAAGAATGCAGGATTTCCATGTCTTACAGGAAGCCCAATTTCCGAGTAAGCCTTAACGGCCTGCTGATGTTCATTTATCCAGCGCCTAATAATATGGCTAAGAGTAGATATTGCTTGAACGTTAAATCTATCTGGCGCCACTGGAATAAAGAAGGCATCACAAGCTAAAAAAAATGCTCTAGTAAGCGCTCCAGAACTTGGGCCAACGTCAATAAAAACGTAATCGTATCCATTTTTTTCTGCCAGCCTTACGATAAAGTCGCCTACAGAAACGTATGTTCTCATAAGATTAGTTCTTTGGCTCAACCTCTGAACATGCGCTTCAGCTAAATCATCTTCAATCGAAGACAGGTCAACCGACCCCCTAATGAGATCTAAGTTTTCTATTATGCTGCACACCTCAACTTTATCCAATTCTATAAAAGCTGAATCTCCTTTGATCCTTTGATTAAGTATTTCTAAAATATCAGTACCTGGTAATTCTTTAACTTTGTTTTCTTCCTGCGATTCAGCATCAAGTTGTTTGATTGTCCTCGCCATAGCAATTTCAGTAAGGTTGCATTGTGGGTCTGCATCAATAATCAATACTTTCTTTCCGGAATTAGCGAGATAGCTACATATATTAAAAGTTGTAGTGGTTTTTGAAACTCCACCTTTGTGATTATATAGGGTGATGATTTTCATAATAACTCCTTTTATCAATCGAACGTATGCTATGATTAATTTATAAATTAAAAATGGATACTGAGATCCCATTTTGATGATTTTTAAGGCGTGGAATTGATCCTTTCAATCTCGTTACCGACAGCATGAGCCTTCGACTGTGTAAGCTCTCCCATGGTGCGAGAGAAGCTGGCTCCTGCAGCAGTAATCTCTTTGAATCGACGAGCAGAAATAGTTTTAAATCCAATCTTAAGGTATTTAAGACTTTTAGAATACTTATCATCAGCAACACCATAGTGTTCACTCTTTTCCAGCTCTCCGTCCAGAATCTCCATAGCGATGATGTCCACGCCGCTCTGATGTAGGTACACCTTATCGCCTTTAGAAAACTGATGAATGTATTCCTTCCAACCTTTACAAAATGCTGCAGCTTTTTGTTTTCTAACATATTAAAATGTGTTTCTCTATGGTTGTTATAGTTGGTATTCAACATGATTAATTTCCTATCCAAGAGACTTCTAGAGCTATTTTTACGTTTGCCAACCACTCTTTTTTTGCTTCGTCTGTAAGAGCCGAATCTTCTTCAAGCATTAAGTTAGACTCAATAATACCAGCTTTTATGAATTCAGTAATAAGGAAAGTTCTTGAGAGATCTAAGGATATAAAAGATCATCAATTTCATTACTAAACGTCACAGGGAGACGAATGGAAAAAGGTACAGTTAATACATCATCTATCTGATTAAAAATACTTTTTTTGATTGAATCTTTTAACACACTCATCTAAAAAAACCTCTTTTATCCGTTCGCTTACTGCCGTACTTAACTTGAATACAAAGCATGTAACCAAAATTATTATGTCAAGACAAAGAATTCAATATTTGTCATTTTTTTTTGATTTTATGACAAATGTCTCAGCTTTCATGCCCTTCCTGTCTGTTCTATCATTCATAACATCAAGAAAAAAACGCCTTACAACAGATAAAAAGACTAAGAAAATAACTATGAAGTGCATCAAAAATTTCGCTTCATTTTAGCAATTGCTCTCTTTTCATTTGGTGGTTATTTGCAAAACGTTACCGCAACAGCCCTGACGCTGGACGGTGAGGAGGAAAAAACGCCGCGCTGGTTCTGACCAGCCCCCGTAAACTAACATACCATGATGCAAGCAATGTCCGCTTCTGGCGCAAAGCAGACTGACACTTAGGCCGATGTCCGCTATGAGCGAACATCAGAAGTTCACAACCCACATCGCGATTGATGATGCTCAACTAACCTCTTTGCATGTTAATCGATAGGGTGAATGTCAAGGCAGCGTGCCCTCTGAAAACTCATGGTGACATTTCGTCACAGGGGACGCTGTTTATAATGGCATAATGTTCAGTGTGCTATAAAGGAGGGGGCTGAAAAAAAGAATAGCCTGCAAAAAGGGCTGCTATCTGATATGTTTTTTTTTTGAACAGAGCGTTAGGTGAGTATAAAAATTTGAAGTGGAGAGGTTAAAGATGGAAGCAGCAAGGTCAAGCGAAGTACACAACAAAAAATCTTTGAAAAGAGAAATAATATCTGAGTTCGTAAGTAAAGAAAGTAACTTAAGAGAAATGGGACTATCAATAAACGCCCTACTAACTTCACTCATGAGGCAAACAGGGATAGAAAGCAACTTTATCTCTTATAGAGTAAAGACAAAAGATAGCCTAGATAAGAAAATAACAAGTAAGAATAAATATAAGAAACTATCAGAAATTACTGACTTGGTCGGATTCAGGATTGTCGCATTTTATGCAACAGATATCAATGCAATTGCAGAAATGATAGACCAAGAATTTGTTATAGACGAAGGGAATTCTATAGACAAAAGAAAAGCTATTGAACCAGATAGATTTGGTTACATGTCACTCCATTACATTGTGTCTTTAAAAAAAACGAGGGCAGATCTCCCTGAATATATAAACTGCAAGGATTTCAAGTTTGAGATACAAATAAGAACAATACTTCAGCACGCTTGGGCAGAAATAGAGCATAAGCTAGGTTACAAGTCGAAAAGTTCAATGCCAGGTGAAATAAAAAGATCGCTATCAATATTATCAGGAACACTGGAACTAATAGATAATGAGTTTATTTCAATAAGGGATCGGCTTGATAACTATGATACACATGTGAGCGAACTTATAAGTTCAGGAAAAGAAAATGATATTGGACTTAACGAAAGATCATTCAAGGTATTCATGAACGAAAGTCAGATTTTTAAAGATGACTACCTAGATTTTGTAAAAAAAACAAAAGCAACTGATAGATGTGAGTTTAATATATCTGAAAGCTATAAGGCTGATGATGTCGACCCTAGCACAATAATTGAAGACTTTAAAAAGATTGGAATAAAAACTCTTGGAGATGTCACTCACGCCATGTCCATATTAAAAAGTAACAAAAATCACGAAATATTAATTGAATTATTAATAGAGGATCATGAAAATGGTAATGACACTGAATATGACAAAAACATGCATTTTGTTTTTTCTTTATTAATTTACGTTGTGATGAGAAATGGGAGCATAAAGCCATTGTCAGATACTGAAGATGAATATAAAGTTGCAGAAGAATCTATTATAAAAGCAATAAATAATCAAAAATTATAACTTACAAATAGCAATTTTTGCCAGGGGTATGTTTAAATCTTTTAATGTGCTCCTGTGCTAACGTCCATGTTACAACATTATCATACTCTAAGATTTCATCCCACTCGATAAATAAATCTACCACCATATTTTTTTGTTTTGATTGGATTTTTGTTGAATTGTTGAATTGTTGAATTGTTGAATTGTTGTTTTTCAAAAAGCCTCAACAACAAATTTGGTATTCCTCCATTTAACAATGCTCTTAGCAACCCTGTTAACCTCATTTTCATCAAGCTGTGCTGAAAATTGCAGGTTAAAGGCGCACGTGCGCTCTTACAGGCTTGCAGCCATTACTCATATTCAGGCCATCTATGACGAATAGCACTGCATGCCCACTTTCGGGTTTTATTAAACAACGTGCAGTTACAACTTAGGTCGTAGTCGGAGACGATTTACTTGTCGTTCGCCGCGCTCAGGTCGAGTAAGTCGGCCAGTTAGACTTGCTCCCCATCAGTCAACACTAAATCCTGTTAGCTACTTCCGCTCCTGGCAAATAGCGAACTAAAAGTAGGTTCATATCTGCTGTGGCGAGAGTCGTCAGTTCGCGCTTGTTTCTCCTGTTGTCGGGTAACTCACTTAAATCCCAGTGGGCTAAAGGAGAGTAAGCCCGCCAATTTTGTTTGCACTGCTCAACTCACATTTTTATCAGTCGTTTACCTCATGGTGAACAGAAAATGTCTGAGCACATTATTCACCACAGATGACTGGCGGACATAAAAAAAACCGGCTTTTGCCGGCTCAGGTTGTCATGCTGCGTTCACGTCGTCGCACTTCGGCAGCCAGTCGGCGCTGCTTTCGTCCGTCAGGCCGAGGTTGGTCTGCACGCCGGTTTTCGTGCGCCGCTTCAGGTAGCTCCTGCCGTACTCGCGCAGGATGCTCTCCAGCGCCTGGCTGAAGGTCTTCATGCTGAGCGGGTTGCGGTAGCCGTTGGCCTCCATGTACGCCAGATAGGCGTGATACAGGTAGCGCTTCGGCTGCAGGGGCCGGATGCTGGCATTGCCCATGTGCAGTCCGTTCGGCTCGGCGGTCGCGAACAGGTAGCCGCAGAAGTCCACCATCGGGTCGGCGTCGCGCTTGATGCGCATGGCCTCGCCGGAGTTCTGCTGCTGCTGAAGCAGCGCGCGGGCATCCTGCGGGTTGCTGAAGCGCTGCATCAGCTGGCGCACGATAACGGCCAGCTCCGCCTGCATCTTCTCCTTCAGCTGCGGGTCGCGCTCGTCTGCCGGGATGATTTCCGCAAAGTGCAGGATGACGCGGCGGCGCGACACGCCCCCGCTGCGGTCGGTGAAGCGCATGGGGTTGTTGTTCACGGCCAGAATCACCGCCGGGATGTGTGTGGAGTAGGCGTCGCGGTACTTCGGGTCAACG
>Ga0157358_1000432_pt1 | contig 17341 bp, 6 predicted proteins | sample AttcapACBM2_FD_111484 | JGI IMG/M metagenome (GOLD analysis project Ga0157358, IMG submission 111484) | Fungus gardens microbial communities from leaf cutter ant in Botucatu, State of São Paulo, Brazil - Atta capiguara ACBM2 | ecosystem: Host-associated > Fungi > Mycelium > Unclassified ... | reverse complement strand
GCTAAACGAGAAGCTCAGAACTGAGACTGACTTTTACAACCAGACAGTTTATATAATATCCAGGTGGCACTCCATAATTATGACAATCACAGTCACGAAGGTCAAATGCACGTCCACGTCCCTGTACATGTGATGCACACTAAAAACTCCACATCACCCCCGTCTCACAATAATTGTGAATGTGTACCACAATTACAAAACCTGCATTTTAAAACTAGAGCTCAATTTGCCACATGCAAATTTGATGTCAAATGTTGTTCATCCGTCCAGGGGAATGGCACACAAACATAAGAAGTGCAGATGCTAACAATCTGCTATAGTAACTAGACTGCTCAGAACTCAAAGAGACTAATAACCTCAATGGTGTAAGGCTCTTGTCAGCATATTCACATTCAAGTCTGCGTGGCAAGAGCACGCTTTATGTGTGAGATGGCACCATAGTGAAAACTCGCTGATCACTAATCTATTCCTGTTTCTAACCACATAATCGATTCTGAGATAATACATAACAGCTGGGAGAGGCCTGGGCTATAGGTGAGAATATACGTTAGGAAAGAAAAATAGTTGACTTCAAAAACAGTTCAAAAGATATGCATATTGATAATTTTTGAATATTCAGTGCAGCTACTTCTCCGAGTGGATTTGTTATGTCAAGAGTAGAAAGCACTCGCAAGTAAATGAATTTGGTACTATCGTTGAATAGCCAATCAATTGAGAGGTTGTAACCGGGCACTACTCTCGAGTCTACTAGGCTACAACAAGCGCACCCAGGTTCTCGCTTCATTGTCTACATTTATATAATAATTGATATCATCCAATGGATGATATCACTTCAACAGTTCTCGACTAGTATTTATATGTATGTACTTGTTTACCATAATAATGGAGATAGGTGGCGATATCACTTCAACAGAAATTAATTTGATAAGCTAGATAGCCCAGCCCAGAAACTAGATATACAAATAAAAATCATGCTCTTCTCCCACTTTTCTATGGCCTTTCCTATTGGAAAAAACATACATTGAGCATAACATACAGTATGGACAACTGAGTGCTACTTATTGATATTAGTGAGCTGGTTTAGAATAACACAAGACAAGTATAACATTATTTTTCTGTCCTATCTGTCATTGTCTGTGAAGCCCTTTTCTTTCCTAGCCAACATTCTAGATGCTTCTATTAGAGTTCCTAGTCATCTGAACACAATCATTCTCAGTGTTGTTCTGCCAGATTGAAATATACTTTAGAGTATTTAGAATAGCTACCATCTTCAGGAAACCTCATTCTGTTCTTTTAGGCTTTCTCTAAAGATAGCTCATCACTGGTTAGGTTCAACATTTGCACTCTAGCTGACTGTGTTTGCTTCTTAATTCATATTGATTATCTTCATTGATAACAATTATAAGAAAACCTACTCCTTTGACCCCAACACCACTGTTTAAGCTTGTAGAATTCCCCATCTCTCACTCAACACTGCCATCAAAGCCTACAATATTCACTCCTTTAATCTCACTCTGCTGCCATAGCTTGCAGTGTTCACTCCTATAATTCTAACACTTCTTACTGCTCCCCATAGAGTTCAAACTTGACCACTGCCTCCATTACCATCTATCCAGTACTCAGAGTGACCTTCCTCCCTTTCTAGGCTGACATTCTAGATGTTTCTGTCAGGAACACTCCTAGCCATGCTATCTTTATCATTTCTTCTTATATAAGCTGATCTGGAAGATTAGAATATACTTCATAGCTATATAGAATGTTTATCACCTCTAAGAATCTTACTCTGTTCTCTTAGGTTTTCTTAGAGATAAATGGTATAATTATAGTATATTGTATCAATGATATTCAGGTTCTCCTGGAGATTATTAAGATCTATGAAACTACATAGACCTCACTAGTTACTCTAACAGCAATGGACAACTTCATTGCTACTCTTCCCAGACTCACTAGCACTGTTAACTATCCCTTTTGGGAAATCTGTGTTAAATCAGCTCTTGCTCTTATCAATTATCCTAGCATTGTCTTCACTGCTAAAGACATGCTGAATACTTCAGCACTCCATTACTTTATATAAAACAATTATGATATTCCTTATGCTCTAAGAGCAATGACTTTTTTATCTGTAATCCCTTATTCATAGGATTCTATTTCTGTTTCTTTTTCTTCTCATATACCAATTTTCAAGATTACTTGGAATATTATATGTTTTGCTATCTAGGTAGAATTCTCTAGACAAATTAACACTACTAATGCTACCTACTACTCTGGTGTTTTATGTAGGAATAAACTATCTTAGTGGAAAAAGAACTATTGGTAGTAGTGCTTGCAAGAGTAGTAGCAGTTGTAGAATGAGAGCTCTTCTGAGCAGCAAAAGAGGAAAAAGAAGAATAACCAAGATAAAAAAAGTAGTAATGTTTACCAAGCAGATAAAACAAAAGACAAGGATGATAATGGTAGTAATATCTGTTAGGTGGACAGTACTATTACTTTTATGAGCATGGCTACTATTCCTCTACCAATTTACTCTCTTTCTCAAGTTTTCAGTTATAGTTTCTGTAGTGTATACTCCTCAGAGTGATTCTATTCAAGAGCCTCAGGCTATTACGATCAATGCCTCATGGACTTAGCATGAACTAAAGTAAAGGGTAATGACAATATGATTGGCTGTGCTGAAGTAATCTCAGTCAGCACCTCATATAGTAGGTGTTAGGATCTTAGATCCTTAGAGTTGGATAAAAGAACAACTCTTGTATTAGAGAAACATAAGAGAACTTGATAAAGAGCTCTTTATAAAATAGCCTACCTTATATACTCCTATATATGGTCTGTGCTAGCTACTGTGCACCCTACCTTAACTGACCATGTGTAAAGCATGAGGCCAACATGTAGTGTCCATATTATATAATATTACTTTGTTTCAGAACCTTCTATTTTCTTCTTTTAAGTCCTGTGATCAATTTTGTGACTACACTATCAGATGTGACTGTTGTGACAGTATAACCAATCACTTCTAACCCTAACCCTAGAGTTTCTAAAAATAGAAAAATGAAAAATAACTTGAAAATAAAATGAGAAAGAAAATAAAGAAAAAACTAAGTCCATATTCTTCGATCTTGACAGTAGATACTCTATCCTTGCTCTTTTCACATTGTTCTATTTTACCAATTGCATCTTACCTCAAGTCTTTGTCTAAGTTGCAATCTGAGCTTAGTCTAAGATTGTAACACAAGCACTAAAGTACTATAAAAAGCACTTGGAAAAGAAGTTCTCTGATCTATCTATTGAGGCCTTAATGTTGTGACAACCACTAATCACAAGGACCAATAACTACACAGCAAGTAAATCTCTTAAGTAGATATAATATAAGAAGTTCACAAGAGAATTCGACAAGGAGTCTCTACTGTATTAGAGTCCTATTTATACGAAGTACACCTGGTCCATGCTACTAATAATTAAGCCTGCCCTATTATCCATGCTTCATCCTTGTGTTCACCTTATATCTTTACTCAAGGCCATCATATTATATATATATTATCTTTCAGATTCTTCTACCATGTTTTAGGCCTTATGATGTCACATGATGTGACATGTCATGTGACTGTAGTGTCATGTGCCTCTTTATCATCCAGAATAAATTAAAAGGAAAAGAAAAGCAAAATAATATGAAATCAGAAAAATAAAAGAAAATAAAATAAAAATTGCTAGTATTCAAAGCATTCCATAACACTCAACCTCTGAGATTGTAGTGCTGTCTGCTAAAAATCTCTCTCCTATAAAGATTGATCTATCTTTAATAGCCACTCCTAGAAAATGATGACAATTATGCAGTTTATTTAGAGAGTGATGACAAATTTGAAGTGAATAGTTAGACTCCTAGCAATCAGCTGTATGTATTTTTTTTCTTCACAAGTTGATAATTTATTCAATTCCTTAACTCAGTTTACCCAACTTATGTGAAATATTCTTAAATGTGATGACATAATCACCTATGCCAATATAATAGCTACAATAGAGAACTTGGTATTTTCAAAAATTAATTATGCATGTATGATCCCAATATTATAATTCAGATCTAAGAGTTAGAGACAAAGTATACTCATATATTGAGAAATATAAGAGAACTTGATGGAGTTTTCAGTACAAACTAGTCTACCTTATATACTACAGACTATGATTTGTGCACACACTACTTTTAACCTACTCTAAAGTACATGTGCTATCTATAAGACTAACATACTGTAGTCATATTATATAATATTTTTTATTCTTGAATCTTCTTCTTTCTGATCCTATAATATTATGACTGTGATTATGGTATTATCACATCATATCCTTTAGCTAAGTCTAGAAAAAGAAAACTAACTTAAAAAGTTCAAGTAAAATTTGTTTTTTCCTGACTTGTTCATTATTGTAAATTTCTTCAAATGTGAGAATACACTGTATTTCTTGTGCAAGGGCAAGAAAGTGTCTTATGGTAGCTTTTATGAAGATAAATAGTTCTTAGATTCTGGTGTTTCTACCTAATTTACTCTATTTGAGTCTAATTTTGTCAATATGACTTAGTTTATTATATTTCTAGTATGCAAATATATCTTTTTTCTACAAAACAAGATTTTCAGTCTGAATTAAGAGTAGAAGGTAACAAAAGTAGTTCTACCTTCTGCAATAAGTTTGGTAATGCTATTCAATCAGCTATCCCTAATCTTTAGAGCAATATCCATATTATGAGGACTTGTATTCTTAAGCACAATATTTTCAATTCTACAAGTCTTACAATAAGACATCTAGACTTTTAGACTTTGAGACTTTGCATTGTTGCTTTGAATATATATCTAATGAAGTTATATGTCATATTCTTGACAATGTTGAGGATGTAAAGAAGATCTGTTTTCCAACATAGAAATATATCTGCTATAGTTGCACTCTTGAAAAGATGTACCAATGCAGTTTTTTTGAGAATCCTATTTGCTTTAGTAAACCTCTTAGATTGATCTACTTAGATTTCCTGGTACTCTTCATCTTGTTGTTGTGGCAATCACTAGTTAAGACAACTAATAAACTACTTAAGTCAACTTATAAAAAAAGTATCTTGTAGGAATCACAAGAGAACTTGACAAAGAGTCTCCAATACATTCCTATACTATATATACTACTTACACATGGTCTGTGCTAACAATAAATACCCTACTCTAAGATCTATGTACTATCCATATATATACTATGAGATCAATATGCTATAAACATATGCCTTGACATTATTTCTTTTGGTTCTTTTTACAATTTTTTAGGCCTTTGACATAGTTGTCATGTGACACATCATGTGACTGCAGTCATGTGTCTCTTCATTGTCCAAAAGAAAAAGAAAAAGAAAATCAAATCAAGAAAAACAGATAAAAATAAAAGAAAATCAAAATAAAATATTAAAGTTCAAGTGTACCATGACACTTGTCTTATTTTAAGTACAAGTAGATGATTACATTCCTTGATGGCTACTCCTTCCATTATAATATTGCTTTCTTATATAAAATATCTGAAGCTGTAGAAGTAATTAAGTTAATTTTCTAGATGTGATCAAACAAAACTTCCCATCCAGTGCAAATATTACATACTGATAATAGAGAAGAGTATATAATATTGGAATTATAATTCATTCTAAGAGAACAAGGGATTATTCATGAGACTAGTATTCTATATATATACCTACAAAAATGTTGTACTGAACAATTGAACTACACACTGCTTGAAAAGATATAGTTAATGTGACTTGAAGTATGTTTACCAGATTTCTGGTAAGAGTTTGCTATTGTAGCTACAACTTATGTATATAATTGCACATCTGTTAGACTTTTCAAATGAAAAATACCTCAGGAAATCTTCTTAGATAGTAACCTAAAAAATCATACTTTTGTGTCTTTGGCTATAAAGCATATGTATTTCTCTTTAATAGGGTTTGTACCAATAAACTTGTATCACACTCTGAATCAATAATATTTATCAGGTATGAGAATCATGGTTATTGCTATATATAAGGAAATGTTATTTTCCACTCCACACATGATATCTTTTATGAGGAACTCTTTCTTAAATACACTGATTCTTGTGCAAAAGAGTATAAATCATATAATAAGTTATTGGACAAAATAAGTCTAGAGATAGAATTATCAGTATCTGGACCTTCTAGTGAAGATAGACCTGCTCTAGTACTTATTTTATCCACATCTATTCCTTCCATTGAAAGTAATTCTTCTTCTTGATCTCTTTCTCTTTCTTATAAGTTTCTATTTCCCTCATCTTCTCCAGTGCCTAAGTGGCCCTTAGTGAAGATAAAAGAAATTAAAGATGATGTTGACACTGATGTTGAGATACAACTATCCAGTTCTCAACAATCTTTATGATATACTCTGCAAGTACCACAGAATCCTGAATTGAGGAGATTTATGCATCAAACTCACATATCTTTGAGAGAAGGAAATATATTGAGAATATCCTACTAACATCTTATATAGTCTTTTGTGGCAACCAAGAAAAAGGTTTTCTGATCACCATATAACATGTAATAGGTGTGAAAATACCCATTATAAATTATCAAAAATACACTAGAATGCATAACAATTCCTTGACAACTGTTAAGCATAGTCTATATTTGAAAAGAGTAAAAGTCTAAAGGAGTTTTTTAAAGTTTTGACAAGTATGGAAACTTATCAAAGCTCATAGGGTTTTAGACTTTTCAGAATGACCTTGTCTTCAACTGATGTGTTGCATCTCCTACTAGCCATAGAATTGCAATTTCAGAGGAATGTTTTGAAAGGTGGAAATAGAAGTTAGATAGATAAGATAAAGTGTATTACTATTGACACTGGAGTTGAGTATCAACTTTAGTTAATTATTAGGCTAGCTATTACAGAGTAATTACCAGCCTTAAATATATGAAGTAAATTAAAGGAGTAGTTAAGTGGAACTCTAAGTAGATGTTCACTTCTGACAGTAGTGAAATACTAAAAGGAGTTTAGATTAGAATACTACTATAAAAGACTGAGTATTTGTGAAGTTATCTAAGAGAAAATTTTACTGTAAAAGTCTGAGTATTTGCAGAGTTTGAGAAGAGATATGTTAGAGTTGAAGACATTGGACTTTATTTATTCTCATTTCTTTTCTTATTTTTATTTTATTTTCTATTTATTTTCTAATTTTTGAACTTAGAGTTAAAGGTTAGCATGATATCACATGTGACAGTCTTTGACAGTCACATATCACATGATCACATGATACAAAGAAGAATATAAAAGGTTTTAGAAAAATAATATTATACTACATATCAATAGTATATAATATACATTGTCATATACCAAGTCTACTTGTCTAGAGAATACATCTCTGTGGTAATACTGCCTTTCCAACATCTACTATACAAAGCCTGTATTTCATAATAGTCACCTTTCCTGCAACATATTCTCATGGCAGTAATACAACCATCTGAATATTTCATCTTTCATGATAGTGATACTTCTATCCAACTTAGTCTCCCATAGCAGAGTTCTTCTACTCCTATTAGTATCTCACCACTAAAATCTCTGCTTGGGGTAATAAGAGCTATACTACTGAAATCCCAAGTATCTCCTGTACTATATACTTGTATATAAGACTAGTAGTTACACTGTAATTTACTAGTCTGATAATCAACAAAGATAACTCTTATTGAACTCAACCTCTGGTATTCAATGGCAATACACCAATTAGTACTCACTCCCATCTTAGACTTCTACAAGTTTATATATCTCTGAGCTAACTCTGTGGACTTTGATTCTTGGTATAAACTGTGCCTGACAGTATTATCAGACTCCCAAGTCTGCTGTCACTTCTGAGCAGTTCTGTTTGCATATCAACCTTTGCACTTCAAAGTTCAATAGCTTTCTTTCACTATAACTCTTCTACCCATTCAGGGTCAACACTGGTCCCACCACTTGGGACACTATTCAATATTATTTCATGTTCTAGTGACAACCTCTCTGAAGCATATCTGCTAAACATCTCATGACACTCAAGACATATCTATCAAAGAAGCTAATTATCTCTGAGGTCTCTATCTCATACTATTCAATCTGATCAGACAGTTTTGCCTGTCCTTGGCCCAAGTATTGTCTTTGTAGACAATGATCCTAATTGGAAGGATACTTCTGCTACTAATTCTATTATTAATCTGATATAATAGACCTACTTCTTTTACTCACTTACAGTTGAAATCCTATAGGAGTGATAATACTAATGAGCAGTTGGCTGACATACTTGGTCAACTTGCAAACATTCTTAATGCTAATCAGACCCCATTCATAACACTAATCCAAGAGAAACTAAAGCCTATATCCCTAATACTTTTAGCAGTACTGAGCCTGACAAGCTCAATAATTTTCTGTTTCAATGTCATCACTGCTTCTACACCAATCCTGCACAATTCAGCACAGATATTGTGAAAATTAACTTTGTAATGACCTATCTCACTGAAGTTGTCCAGGACTGGTCTAAGGTGGGCCTCAACTAGAAAGATCAGGGCATTCTTCAAGACTAGCCTTCTAACTAGAACTTGTTTGTTGACAAATTACATTGACATTTTGGTCTTTCAGACCCCATTAGTGAAGTGGCTAACATGCTGGATAATCTCTGAATGAAGCCCAGTAACAAGGTTTCCATCTACAATATAGATTTCATGTACTATACCTCTTAACTAGATTGGGAGAATAGTATTCTATGCCACCACTATTACCAGGGTCTTCCCAACCAGATCCAGGATCCCATCTTTACCTGAGAACAAGAAAAACCTACCTTGTTCCAGGATATATATACTTTAGTAATGACTATTGATCACTGCTACTGGGAGCATAAATGTAAATGCCACTATGCCAGATAGGCAGAAAAAGAGGCTCTTGAGTTTCACTCCTAGAAGCAAGATAAAGCTTTCTCTGCTGGTAATGTCATGACTTCCCAGAATAAGGTAAATACATCTTTGGCAGCTTTGTCTGTCAAATCATCTCTGTTCAAAATATTATCTCCTGCTTCCAAGAAACAACTCAATTCTTCACAGGTAGATTTCTCTTTCAAACTAGCTAGCAATATCAAGTTGACCAGTGATAAGTGCAAGAAGTATCTCAAAAACAATCTGTGCTTCTATTATAGTGCAAAAGATCATAAGATGGACTCTTGTTTCAAGAAGAAGACTATAGTTATACTAAAAGGCCATGATGCTTCAGTAACTACTGATTTTCTGGTAAATGCTTCTGAAAAACTCCCAGAACTCCACATAAACTGAGAGCTGTGTTGAACTTTTCTGTGTAGTAACAAGTCTTATCCAACTCAATGCATCTGCTCTTTCTGATTCCCATTCACTCTTTGTCTCTCTTACTTCTTTCTTGATTCTTGGCTAGAATCATCTTAATAAAATCCCATTCTAAGCTCTTGTCAACTCTGGGTCTACTTATTGCTTTGTAAACTTGAAATTTGTGGATGCTCACTATCTAAAGACATCTGCAACCCCTTTAGTTGCTTTCCACTTGTTTGATAGTTCATCAAATAACACCATCTCCAAAATTGCTAACTTGTCCATAATTTTCCCTACTGGTAATTGTATGACTCTAGACTTCTATGTTATTCTGCTTAATTTTTCCTGCTCTTTGGTCCTTGGATACAACTAGCTCACCTAACACAATTCACTAATTAATTAAGTAAATAGGTCAATAAACTTCTGTCTATCTTTGTAGAAAAATCTTGCTTCCTCTTGTATCACAGCCAACACACCATTGACATCTTCATCATCTCCTGACATTTCTTTGCATTCATTGGATTTCACAGCTTCCATACTTGTATCTAAAACCTCTGTGTCTATCTCCAAGCAACCTAACATTGCTATTATTGGTTCTATAGCATTCTTGTACACATCAAAACTTCTGGGCTTGAGCAAATTTGAACTCTGTCTTTGTTCTTTAGACATTTAGGCCAACTCTGCAAAACTTGCAGAGGCTTCTGACTTTTCCAATGTCTCTTCTGATTATTATAAATTTGCTGATATTTTCAGCAAAACCAAAGTTGAAGTTCTTGCTTTTCATCATTTTTATGACCTCCAAATTAATCTAGAAGAAGGTACTCAACCTCCAGTTGGCCCTATATACTCTTTTTCAGCATTTAAACAAGAGACTCTCAAGGAATTTATTGAGGAAAATCTCAATACAGGTTTCATCCATCTAACCTTCTCTCTGCATGGTATACTGATATTTCTTGTCAAGAAGAAAGATGGTTTACTACACCTCTATGTTGACTTCCATAGTCTTAACTGCATTTTCAAAAATGATTGCTATCTACTCTCACTCATCTTCAATCTGCTAGACTCATCTCACAAAGCTCAAGTATATACAAACATAGATTTTTATCATGCTTATCACTTGGTTCACATCGCCAATGGTGATGAATGGAAGACTACCTTTAGAACACACTATGGATTATTTAAATGGCCTGTAATGCCTCTCAGTCTTACCAATACTTCTGTAGTCTTTCAGCAATTCATGAACAACATTTTCTCTGACCTTTTGGATGTTTGTGTCATGATTTATCTGGATAATATACTCATCTACTTGAATAACATGTCAGAACATCACTAGCATGTTAAAGAAGTACTCAAGTGTCTTCACAAGACTAGTCTTTATGCTAAAGCAGAGAAATGTGAATTTTACTCTGAGTCAATAAAGTATCTGGAATACATCCTTTCTTATTTTGGCCTTACTATGTCTGACAATGAAGTCAAGATTATTTAATACTGGCTGAAGTCTAAGAAAGTCAAGGATATTTAATCTTTCTTAAGTTTTACTAATTTTTATTGCCAGTTCATTTTCAACTACTTAGATATTGTTATTTCATTGACATATCTCACCCAGAAGGACATTTCTTGGAAGTTTGACTCCTCTTATTATGATACTTTCAATTCTTTCAAGAAGACATTCATATCTGCTTCTATTCTTACTTATTGGATTTCTAGTGCTCAACTTGTCATAGAAACCGATGCTTTGGACTATGCTCTTGCTGCAATCCTTTCTATTGTTAATGGAGAAAAATAACAATAAATTGCTTGCTATCTTTGAAGCCTTCAAAATATGGCAACACTACCTGAAGAGTCTGGCCTATCCTATTGATGTTGTTATGGATTATAAAAACCTTGAGTACTTTTCTACTACTAAGATATTAATCCAGAGGCAAATGCAGTAGCCCAAGTATCTCTCTCAGTTCAATCTTGTTATCAGATTCTATTCTGGTTATCTTAGCACCAGACTGGATGTTCTTACTAGATAGAGAACATCTATTCTAAAAGGGAAAACACTAGCTACACTACAGTCAAACCTTACAACTTCAAACCAATCTTCATCCAAGAACAACTTGTGGCCTCCATATGAGCTACTATTCTCCTCTTTTCTTCTCTTTATATAGTCACAGTTGTAGATCTGGACATTCTACACTGAGACATCCTTTTGGCTTTTTTTAGTGATCTAATTGCTACAAAACACATCTTGGCAGATGGCAGATAGCCTATGGACCCAAACAGTCTTCTTCTTGACAACAAAATCTATATACTATCTATTAGTAATCTTTGCACACATGTTCTCCAGTATAACCATAATCATATCCTTGTCAGATACTTTAGTCAAAACAAAACACTGGAATTAGTTTGCTATGGATATTTCTGGCCCAGCTTCCATACTAATGTACAACAATTCTGCAAGTCCTGTGTTACTTGTATGCAATATAAGCCATAATATCACAAGTTCTATAGATTTCTCAAACAACTTCTTATTCCTGAGCAACCATAGTATTCTATTTCTATAGATTTTATTGGGAAACTTCTGTTATCCTCTAGATTTGACACTATCTTGATCATAGTTGACTAGCTCACCAAGCAGGCAATTTTTATTCCTGCCTATAACACCATCACATCTACAGACTTAGTATGTCTGTTTGTTCTCCATGTGTTCTCCAAACATGGCATTTCTTCCCATGTTATCTTTGACAGAGACTTAGAGTTTATGTCAAACTTTTTCCATTCTTTAGACACTGCCCTGGATATATAGCTTTATTTCACTTTAGTTTACTACCCTAAAGGTAATGGACAAACTGAACACATGAACTAGATTCTTGAGCAATATCTTCATGTATATTATAATTACCAGTAAGACAACTGGTCTAAACTCCTATCTCTTGTGGAGTTTGTTTACAATAATGCTCCAAGTGCTACTACTGGTGTTTCTCCATTCTTCACTAATAAAAGATATCATCCAAAAATCACTATTTATCCTAAATGTGATATTGCTTCCTTCCAAGCCTATAACTTCACTGTAGATCTTGATGAATTACAGAGTATCCTCAAAGCTGAAATTTCTGCAGCCCAACAGCATTATCAGAAATCCACTAATACACAACATTTACTCACTTCTGATTTCAAGATAGGAGACAAAGTCTTCATTAAGACTCAGTTCTTCAGAACTACTCAGCCTTCAAAAAAGCTTTCCAAAAAATATCTTGGACCCTACAAAATCATTCCTCAGTCTGATACATTATTGTTTACCCTCTGTCTTCCAGAGTCTATGCACTTTGTCCATCCAGTTTTCTATATGTCCATGCTTGAACTTACCATGTCCAACTCTTTCTCTGAGAGAACACAAATGGCCCCTATACCAGTTGTAATTGATGGAAAATCCAAATATGAAATTTCTCAGATAGTAGACTCCAAAATTGATTGTCAACAGACATACAAGCTTCTATACAAGGTGATCTGGCTAGGATATGAAGACATCAAAAATAAATCTGAGTGGATCACTGTATCTGAACTCACTTATGCCACTGACTTGGTATCTGATTTTCATATTGCATATCCTGCTAAGCCTGGTTGAGAGGGGGGTCAGACAGATATGGTGGTGGATATGGCCATGTCTCTGATAACATGCTTGATACATATGTACTTCTTCTTTTAGCCACTACTGTCAGACTCTTGGACTGCTACAAGTATTGCAATATTCTGGTAGTAGGCTGGTGAGACATCATTCACTCTCTTTGTCTCAATCATGCTGTTGCATTTGTTTCCTGTTTCTGTGCACTTTTAATGGGAATTCTTTTATTATTTTTTAGTATATTCTATCTGCTTATTTTTATTCAACTACAGCTTCCATACACTCTTTACAGGGTTTCTTCTCAAACTTTCAGACTTTTATTTTTATTTCTGTCTCTTAATTTCTTACTCACTATTATATGCCAAGTTCATCTGTTTAGAAAACACATCCCTACAGTGATACTCCTTATCAACATCTAATCCAAAAAGTCCACCTTCTATGGTGGCCACCTTTCTTGTAACAATCTAGAGATTCTGTTTTTCTATAACAGAGATACTCCTATCTGACTTGGTCTTCCATGGCAGAGTTATACTTTTGTTAGTATCTTCATACTAAAACCTCTGCTTAGGATAATAGGAGCTATACTACTGAAACCCTTAGTATCTTCTATAATATGTACTTGTATATAAGACTAGTAGTTACACTGTAATTTACTAGTCTGATAATTGACAAAGATAACTTCTATTGAACTCAATCACCAGTGTTCAACAGTGACACACCAAATAGTACTCACTTCCATTTTGGACTCCTTTCTTTCATCTGAAGTTGTGATTATATGGTAGTCAGATGGTACAGTATATAAGCTGAAGCCAAGGTTATTCCACAAGTTTGCACATCTCTGAACCAACTCCACAGACTTTTATCCTCAGTATGAACTGTGTCTGACATATATGGCCTTTAGAATAGGCTAGAATTTGTGTAGTATAGACTATTAGTCTAGTATATATAAGATAGATATATTATACTAGGAACTCTATTGAGTTCTTTTGTATAAACCCTATACAAGATTCTTTTGTTGACTTAACTCTGAGTTTTCAATTGTAACATTAGAACTCAATATCTGTTATAATTACAAGACTTTAGAGTGAATCAAGTAAAGAAACCTTATATTAGGTTAACACTAGAGAACTCTGTACAGAATTATCTATCTTATATACTCTAGACTAGTGGTCTGTACTATACTATCATTAGTCTACTCTAAATGACTATGTATATAACATGCTATATGACATTATTCCTTCTAGAACCTTCTACTGCTTTCCATCATGACATGTGTTTGTATGACTGTGATTTGTGATGTTATGCTAAACCCTAATTCTAGGCCTAAAAATAAAAACTAAATCAAAAAGAAAAAGAAAAATGAGAAAGAGAATAAATAAAACTGAATCCAACTTCTGTGATTCTGATAATATCACTTTTTAAGACTGCCCAATTCCAGACCTTTTTTGTTTATTTTTCTTACTCTCTTACCATCCTTAGCTAGAAGCAATACGACTTTTGGTCAAGAAGAATTGCTAAGCTTTAGACATACTAGTTAAGCAGAGAAAGCTTAGCTATTTGTATTTATTTTGTACCAAAGCCCACTGGTACTTAGTAGACATATCATTTTTTGTAGATATGTTAGGTAGCTCTTTTATAGTAAAAACTTCATGCTACAGTGTCCTCCTGCAATCTGTCTATACAGAAGAATAGCAGTGACTTTTTAGGCACTATCTAGGATAGAACATCTTTCCTAAGACAAAATCATATACAATTTTCTTAGAACAGTAGTTAGTAGTCAAATAGTCAGTAGATGGTGTGAGGTAAGACAAGAAGAGTATTCACTAGCACCTACTGAGATAACATCAAGTTCATAATATGATTCTAAAAGCAAAACCAGCACTAGCACCTCTCTCTTACTTTTATATATATCTTCTTCTCCCATACTACTACTCCTAACACCATCACCAATTAACTCTCCATCTCTTTATGCCAACATGAGTTAATATAGCCTAACCAATTATAAACAAATTATTAGGCAATAATATGAGTAGCTAACAGCAATACAAGTATAAATCCAGGCCTTATTAATAAGAAGAGTAGGAGGAGCAGTAGCAGTAGAAGTTCCTAGACCCAACACTGGGTTGAACATAGAAGTGGCTAAGCCACAAATATTTAATAGAGAGGTAAGAAGGGCTTTATGTTTTTTGATAGTATGTAGATTGTATATTAGAGTGAAAATGAGAGATATAACAGTGGAGGAGCAAGTACAGTGAGTAGTGTTATATATACAAGGAAAATTGGTGGATATTTGGAAGGAGAATATAATGCAAGATTTAGAAAGTAGAAATTAAAGTTATATAACAGTAAAAGAATTTTTGTTAGATTTGAAAGAGGAGTTTAGGGAAGAGGATGATAAGATGATAAAAGTGGCAGAATTGAAGAAAGTAGAGCAAGGGAGTAGAATAATAGAGGAATTTGTTTTGTACAGGAATTCAAAAGAGTAGCAAAAGGAAGTGGATGTTATGACTCAGAGCCCTTAGAGTTGGGTTAAGAGGCAACCTTGTATTGTGGTAACACAAGAGAACTCAATAGAGAACTCGGTACAAGATAGTCTACCTATATATAATAAGATCTCATGGTCCATACTAACTATTTCTAGTCTATTCTAAACAGCCATATGTTTAGCCATGTGCTCAGCACATAGTATGATGTCATTCTTCTAGAACCTTCCTTGTCATGTGACCTATGTCATCACTAACCCTAACCCTAGGTGCTAAAAATAGAAAAAGGAAAATAAATTGAACAAGAAAATAGGAAATAGGAAGAACATGAAAAAGAACTAAGTCTACTTCTTGCAACTCTGACAGTGGATATAAAAAAAGACTTTTAGTAGAAGAGTTTAAGAGAAGCATAAATAGGATTATATGTCAGAATTGAAAAAGACAGACTTTGAACCATTTTATTTTCACTCTTCTTTTCTTTTTATTTGTAGTAGTTTTCTTTTTTCTGGAATATGAAGAAGGACAAAGATGTGACATCACATGTGACAGTCATATATGTCACAAGATATGATGAAGGTGTGACATTTATCACAAGATGTCACAGTCACAGTCACAAGATCACATGATGCAGGAAAGAATATAGAAGATGCTAGAATAATGATGTCATACAACATGGCAGATACATGTTGGTCTTATTGTTGTGGTAACCACTAGATACAAAGTCCAATAATCACACAAGCAAGTAAAGCTCTCAGTAGACTATCAATATGGAGATCACAAGAGAACTTGATAAGGAGTCTCTGCTAGATTACTACTCTATTTATATAAGTTACACATGGTCTGTGCTACAAATAATTACTTCTGCCCTAATGTCCATACATCATCCATAAGTACACTATGTATACATTATAAGGTAGCTATATAGTTAACATACTCCTTGATGTCATTTATTTAGTCTACTCTAGGCCTATGACTTCACATTATGTGACAAGTCATGTGACTGTAGTCACATGCCTCTTCATCATCAATAAAAGAAAAAGAAATTCAAAAGAAAAGAAATATAAAATCAAAAAATAGATAAAAAGAAAAAGAAAAAAGTTAATTCTTATATGTATTATAATACTTATGGATAAAGCATAATCTTTAAAATAGGCTAGAAATAGTTCAATGCAGACCATGGTATAAACATATATAAGATAGACTAGTTTGTAGAAGAAACTCTATTGAGTTCTCTTGTATTACTCAATACAAGAGTGGTTTTTCATCCTAACCTTCAGATCTAAGTCATAAAATTGTAAGGCAAAGACTGATGAAATCAGAATACTCTTCCAGGAATATTAAACAATAGTATAAGTAAGCAACAAATTTAAATAGGCATTGGAAGAAGAGTAGGTAGGAAGAGAAGAGATTGAGAAGTAGAAGGAAAACAAGGTCTTCAGTGTTATAGTACGAGAGTGTGAACAGACTTGGACTAAGGTTAGGGTTAAGTATTATAATTATTAGTCTACAACGGAAGAGAGATAGGAGGAAGAACATGTGACTAGGAAGTCATGTGACAGAGTCTAGAATGGTCTGGAAGGACTAACAGTCTAGAAGGATCAAGAGAAGTCTAGATCAGAGTTAGGGTTAGGAGTGATGTCAAGAGACATGGGTTCCTCATGATGTACACATGGTGTGCACATGTACAGCGGAGATTAAGAGTATGACGTCAGGGCACATGTAGAAAGCATGATGGCCTTAAGGAAAACACATGTGGATGAGTAATAGGATATGAGGATGATGCATGGACATAAGGGCAGGTAATTATTGTTGTAGCACGGACCAGGAGCCTGTAATATATATAGAGGATCAATATAGCGAGGGCTCCTTGTCAAGTTCTCTTGTAATCCCCACTACTAGATAGCTAACTAAGAGCTTTGCTGAAGTTAGCATACTATGAGT
>Ga0157358_1000431_pt1 | contig 17388 bp, 16 predicted proteins | sample AttcapACBM2_FD_111484 | JGI IMG/M metagenome (GOLD analysis project Ga0157358, IMG submission 111484) | Fungus gardens microbial communities from leaf cutter ant in Botucatu, State of São Paulo, Brazil - Atta capiguara ACBM2 | ecosystem: Host-associated > Fungi > Mycelium > Unclassified ... | reverse complement strand
GTCACATTGCCATATTCATAAGTATCCATCCAAAAGCACGCTGATCCACCAGGGTGAGAAAGCAGAAACCCTTTACTACATCGTCAAAGGCGCGGTAGCGGTGCTCATCAAGGATGAAGAAGGTAAAGAGATGATCCTGTCTTACCTTAACCAGGGCGATTTTATCGGCGAGCTTGGCCTGTTTGAAGAAGGCCAGGAGCGCAGCGCATGGGTGCGGGCAAAAACGGCCTGTGAAGTGGCGGAAATCTCCTATAAGAAGTTTCGCCAGCTGATCCAGGTCAACCCGGATATTCTGATGCGTCTCTCTTCACAGATGGCGCGCCGCCTGCAGGTTACCTCCGAGAAAGTGGGCAATTTAGCTTTCCTCGATGTGACAGGTCGCATCGCGCAAACGCTATTGAATCTGGCCAAACAGCCGGACGCTATGACCCACCCGGATGGGATGCAGATCAAAATTACCCGCCAGGAGATTGGCCAGATCGTCGGCTGCTCGCGCGAAACCGTCGGCCGTATTCTGAAGATGCTGGAAGATCAGAATCTGATCTCCGCACACGGTAAAACCATCGTGGTCTACGGTACACGCTAAACCGCTCTGATTGCATGGCGCAATGCCTTCGTTGCGCCTTTTCAGCGGGTACAAAGCAATGTGGCGCCGACTCATCTACCATCCCGAAGTTAACTACGCCCTGCGGCAGACGCTGGTGCTTTGCCTGCCCGTCGCCGTCGGCTGGCTGCTGGGCAATTTGCAAAACGGCCTGCTGTTCTCGCTGGTGCCGGCCTGCTGCAATATCGCCGGTCTGGATACGCCCCATAAACGCTTCTTTAAACGTCTGCTGATCGGCGGCGGCCTTTTCGCCTTCAGCAGTTTTCTGGTGCAGTATCTTGGCGACTATGCCGTTCCCCTGCCCATTATCCTGTTTTCCATGGCCATGCTGCTGGGCGTGACCGGCGAAATCAGCCCGCTGCATGGCAGACTGCTGCCCGGCGCGCTGATTGCCGGCATCTTTACCCTGAGCCTGGCCGGTCGGATGCCCATCTGGCAGCCGCCGTCGCTTTATATCCTGGGCACGGTCTGGTACGGCCTCTTTAACTGGTTCTGGTTCTGGCTGTGGAAAGAGCAGCCGATGCGGGAAACGCTCAGCCTGCTTTATCGCGAGCTGGCCGGCTACTGCGAGGCCAAATACAGCCTGCTGACGCAGCTTGCCGACCCGGAAAAAACGCTGCCGCCGCTGCTGGCTCGCCAGCAAAAAGCGGTCGACCTTATCAATACCTGCTATCAGCAAATGCACATGCTGGCCGCCAGCAACGATAATCACCATAAGCGGTTGACCCGCGCTTTTCAGGTTGCGCTGGATTTGCAGGAGCATATCGCTGTCAGCCTGCATCAGCCGGAAGAGGTGCAGAAACTGGTGGAGCAGAGCCATGCCGAGGCGGTGATCCGCTGGAACGCGCAGACCATTGCGGCCAGGCTGCGCGAGCTGGCGGACGATATTCTCTATCACCGTCTGCCGACACGTTTCAGCATGGATAAACAGCTGCAGGCGCTGGAAAAAATTGCCCGCCAGCATCCCGCCAACCCGGTCGGCAACTTTTGCGCCTGGCATTTCAGCCGTATCGCCCGCGTGCTGCGTACCCAGCGTCCGCTTTACCAGCGTGATCTGATGGCGGATCGTCAGAAACGACTGCCGCTGCTATCTGCCATCAGAAGCTATCTGTCGCTGAAATCCGCCGCGCTGCGCACCGCCGCCAGGTTTGCGGTTATGCTCGCTTTCGCCAGCACCCTGGCGCTCTCGTTTAATCTGCCCAAGCCTTACTGGCTGCTGATGACGGTGATGTTTGTCAGCCAGAACGGCTACAGCGCGACCAGGGTACGTATTCAGCACCGTGCGCTGGGCACGCTGGGCGGGCTGGTGGTGGCCGCGCTGACGCTACGCTTTCAGGTGCCGGAATCGGCTGTGCTGCTGGTGATGCTGACGCTGACGCTGGCGGGCTATCTGGTGATCCGCAAATATTACGGCCTGGCGACGATCGGCTTTACCGTGACGGCGGTATATTCGCTTCAGCTGCTGTCGCTGAACGGCGCCGACTTTCTGCTGCCGCGCCTGCTGGATACGCTGATGGGCTGCCTGATCGCCTTTGCCGGGATGATCTGGCTGTGGCCGCAGTGGCAAAGCGGCCTGCTGCGGCAGAATGCGCACGACGCGCTGGAAACCTATCAGGAAGCGCTCCAGAAACTGCTGGGGGACGAAGAGAGTCCGCAGAAGCTTGCCTGGCAGCGTATGCGCGTTAACCAGGCGCACAACGCGCTGTTTAACTCGCTGAACCAGGCGATGCAGGAGCCGGGTTTCGACGCCCGCTACCTGGCCGATATGAAGCTTTGGGTTACGCACAGTCAGTTTATCGTTGAGCATATCAACGCCATGACCATTTTAGCGCGTGAACATACCATGCTGACGCCGCAGCTGGCCGAGCGCTATCTACAGGCGTGCGAAATTGCGCTACAGCGCTGCCAGCAGCGGCTGGAGTATGACGGGCCGAGTTCCACAAACAACGTGCTGGAGACGGATACGCCCTTTCAGCAGGGCGCGACCACGGTGATGGAAAGGCACATAAAGCGCATTCTGGAACATCTTGGCGTGATGCACACTATTTCTTCGTTGGCCTGGAGCAGCCGACCTCATCATGGCCGCTGGCTGTCGCGCCATTTACGGAAATCAGCCTGATGATGCTGAGCAGAAGTTTTTCGGCGCGTGTGGCAGATGAACAGGAAGCTGGCAACATTCTCCCATGGCAGAAAGCAATAAGGATGGGTTTACCTTTGGTGATAATGTATACTGTGAGTGCGTAAAAAAATTCAGGAGGACTTATGCCTGTTGCATATAAAATGTCGCTCACCGCACAGAAGTTATGGGCTGCGGAGACAAAAAGAAAAAGGCCAGAGCCGCGTAGTTACGTAAAAACGCCATCTGTCTCTGATGCAAAGGGCCGGGAGCTTTCCGCTCATTTTATTGAGGCCTTACAGCAAAGCCAGCAAGAAAAAAGTTCGGATGATGAGACCTATCTGGCATGACGGCACTGAAAGGGAGCGTCTATCTGGACAGGCTTTATAAAGAAAAAATGGAAGCCGAACAGGCTAAAGGTTCAACAGAGCTTTTTGATTTTAAAGAAGCATTTAAAATCTACTGGAAAACAGGCTTCCATCCTTCTTTTGGTAAAGACACCCCGTTCCGCTCTCCTTCTACTATTTTGACCACCTCAATTCGCCATTCTCACCTGATGCCCAAAATCTTCACCAGCGCTTATGGCCCGGCTGGTACAAAGATCGTATGGACTACCCGAACCAGACGAACACAAAAGGCAATAAGTGATATCTATCTGGTTTATGCTGTTAATACAGAGCGTGATGCCTGCCTGATTGCCGTTCTCCACAACGCGCATAAAGCCGTAAGGTCAGATGCCTTTATGGAAACATTAATGGTAAGAGCAGACTTTTTTTATGAAAAAACGAACTCCAGGCCCATGCCTCTTGCCGACCACTGTAATATCTGGGATCAAGCAATCTGGCGCGTGTAAGCGGCTGGTGCAGACGACGCGCCTGTTTAGCCGGAAGCGCGAGGCTTCCGGCCTGACGAGTTAAGCCAGCAGTTTTTTCACGGCGGTGGCGAAGCGGTTCATGCCCTCTTCGATATCGGTCGGTTCAATGACCAGCGACGGCGCAAAACGGATCACGTCCGTCCCGGCATTGAGGATCATTACGCCTTCGGCGGCGGCGGCGTTCAGAATATCGCGCGCTTTACCGGCATGCTGCGGCTTCAGCGCCGCGCCAATCAGCAGGCCTTTGCCGCGAATGTCGCTGAACAGATCCAGCTGCGCGTCCAGCGCTTTCAGCGCGGCGACAAACTGTTCGCGGCGCGCCTCTACACCGTTCAGCACTTCTTGCGTATTGATGATATCCAGCGCCGCTTCCGCTACCGCGCAGGCCAGCGGGTTGCCGCCATAGGTGGTGCCGTGCACGCCGGGCGCCATCACCGAGGCGATCTCGTTGGTGGTCAGCATGGCGCTGACCGGAAAGCCGCCGCCCAGCGCTTTGGCGGTGGTCAGAATATCGGGCTGGACGCCGTAGTGTTCATACGCAAACAGCTTGCCGCTGCGGCCCATGCCGCTCTGTACCTCATCCAGCACCAGCAGCGCCTGATGCTGGTCGCACAGCTCGCGCAGCCCCTGCATAAACGCCTGAGTAGCCGGCATCACGCCGCCTTCGCCCTGGATAGGTTCCACCACGATGGCGCAGGTATGGTCGTCGATAACCGCTTTTACCGCGTTAAGATCGTTAAACGGCACGTGGACGATGTCCGCTGGTTTAGGGCCAAAGCCGTCGGAATATTTCGGCTGGCCGCCGACGGAAACGGTAAACAGCGTGCGGCCGTGGAAGGCGTTATGAAACGCGATAATTTTGCTTTTAAAAGGCGAATGGCGTTTAGTCGCGTAATAACGAGCCAGCTTAAAGGCCGCCTCGTTGGCTTCCGCGCCGGAGTTAGCGAAGAACACGCGTTCGGCGAAAGTGGCGGCAATCAGCTTGCTGGCCAGGCGCAGCGCGGGTTCGTTGGTGAAGACGTTGCTGGTGTGCCACAGGGTTTCACCCTGCGTTTTCAGCGCTTCCACCAGCGCCGGATGACAGTGGCCCAGCGCGGTAACGGCGATACCGCCGGAAAAGTCGACGTACTCTTTACCCTGCTGATCCCAGACGCGGCTGCCTTTTCCCTTAACCGGCACAAACTGCGCTGGTGCATAAACAGGCAAAATCACTTCATCAAACGTCGAACGCGTTACCGCTAATTTATCCGCTGCCATTGCCAACCTCATCTTTTTACGTTACAGAGCCACTGAAATTATAATCACAAAATATGCATAAAAAATCACTTTAAGGCAACCAAATTTATTGCCTGAGGAAATTCTTCAGCAGCTGATGCCCCTGCTCGCTGAGGATACTTTCCGGATGAAACTGCACGCCCTCCAGCGGCAAATCACGATGCCGCACGCCCATGATCTCGTCCTTCTCGCCGTCGCGCAGCGACCAGGCCGTCACCTCAAAATCGGCGGGGAGCGAGGCAGCCTCGACGATTAGCGAATGATAGCGCGTTACCCGTAGCGGATGATTCAGGCCGTTAAAAACGCCGCTGTTATTATGCTCAATCAGCGAGGTTTTACCGTGCATTACCTCACGCGCCCGCACAATACGCGCGCCAAAAGCCTGCGCTATCGCCTGATGTCCCAGACAAACGCCAAGCACCGGGATTTTCCCGGCGAAGGCCCGGATAGCCTCCAGCGAGATGCCCGCCTCGTTGGGCGTGCACGGCCCCGGCGAAATCACCAGATGTTCAGGCTTTAGCTCGCTTATTTGCGCCAGCGTCAGCTCGTCGTTACGTCTGACGTGAACATCTGCGCCTGCTTCACAAAAATATTGATAAAGGTTCCAGGTAAAAGAGTCATAGTTATCGATCAGCAGCAGCATACAAGCTCCGGGAAAAAAGAAACGCCGCTATTCTACGCGTTTTCGTCCCGCTCGCTGATGACTTTGCCGAAAGCGGCTTCCAGCAGCGATAAGTCGCCCGCCAGGCTTGCCTTAACGGCCGCCTGCCAGCTTTCGCTGTCGATCAGGCTCCATTGAATGTCGCAACCGGCATGGATAATCAGCTGTTCGAAAAAAAGCCGCTGGGCGCGTCCGTTGCCGCGCAGAAAAGGATGCAGCACGGTCAGCTCGCAGTAATACCAGGCGAGCCTTTCCGCCATGCGATCCAGCGGCAGATCGGCCAGACCGTTCTCTTCTTCCAGCGCCTGCATCAGCGCGTTGCCTTCTTTCTCGATGTATTCAAAGTGGCAGCAGGGCGTGTCGCCGATGGCGATATCGACTTCGCGCAGCTCGCCCGCCTCCTCCAGCACATCCTGAAAAAGCGCGCGGTGCATGGCGCGCAGATGAGGCAGACCCGGATTGCGCGTGCCCAGTTCGGGCAGGGAACCCGTTAATAAAAAGCTCGCCAGGAAGTTGGTTGGCAGACGCTGCTGCCAGAGCGTATTTTTTTGCTTGTCGGTGAGCTTTCTGGACATGAGTTCTCCTTGAAGGGGTAATTGCTGCTAAAAGCTTAGCTGATTATCAGCAGCAATCCCCCGACCGGAGCGTTAAGGCAGGATTTTTGCGGAAAGGATCACGACAGGTTTAACCGGCACGTTCTGGTATGGCCCCATATTCTGGGTCGGCACCTGAGCAATTTTATCCACCACTTCCTGGCCTTTCACCACTTTGCCAAAGACGGCATAGCCAAAGTCACGCTGGCCGTGATCCAGGAAAGCGTTGTCCGCTACATTGAGAAAGAACTGGCTGGTAGCGCTGTCTTTATCGGCGGTGCGGGCCATGGAGATGGTGCCGCGCTTGTTCAGCAGTCCGTTATCCGCTTCGTTTTTAATCGGCGCGGCGCCAGGTTTCTGCTGCATATCGGCGGTAAAGCCGCCGCCCTGCACCATAAAGCCCGGGATCACGCGATGGAAAACGGTGTTGTTGTAGAAGCCATTGTTGACGTAATCAACAAAGTTCTTCGTGGAAATCGGGGCCTTTTGATTATTGAGTTCCAGCTCAATATTGCCAGCAGAGGTGGTCAGCAGCACGTGCGTATCTCCTTTTGCCGCCAGGGCAGAAGCAGAGAGCGTAGATAACGCAAACACGGTGGCGACCGCTGTCAAAGTACGTTTTAACATAAAAGATTCCTTACTTAAGGGCTACAGGCCGAAAGCTGATTGTAAAGAGGCGCTTATCCCTGCGCCAGCGTTTTACCTATTTTTACGCGTGCCGGGCCGACGCAAACGCTTTCGCCAGGCAAAAAACGGTGATATTCATCACGAATATCCTGAAATCGCTGGGGAAACTTGCATTATTTATTTAAGCAGATCACGAATCCAGCTAAACTGCCCGCGCTTAGCGTGAGCGTCCAGCCTCACAATTCTTGACTCCACGGGCCACAACTATGACTAATCGCGATCGAATCGGGCTTACCTGGATCAGCTTTTTCTCCTATGCGCTAACCGGCGCGGTAGTAATCGTCACCGGTATGGTATTGGAGAATATTGCTGACTATTTTCATCTGCCAGTTGCGCAGATGAGCAACACCTTCACCTTCCTGAACGCCGGCATTTTAGTCGCCGTGTTTCTTAACGCCTGGCTGATGGAAATCATTCCTCTGCGCCGACAGCTGATTTTCGGCTTCGTGCTGATGGTGCTCGCCATACTGGGGCTAATGACCAGCCACTCGCTGAGCGTCTTCTCGCTCTGTATGTTCGTGTTGGGCGTGGTCAGCGGCATCACCATGTCGATTGGTACTTTTCTCATCACCCATCTGTACGAAGGCCGTCAGCGCGGTTCGCGCCTGCTGTTTACCGACTCCTTCTTCAGCATGGCGGGCACTATTTTTCCCATTATCGCCGCCGCGCTGCTGGCGCGTTTGCTGCCGTGGTACTGGGTTTATGTCTGTATCGGCGTGATCTACCTGGCTATTTTTGTGCTGGCGCTCTGCTTTGAGTTTCCCGTGTTGGGCAAAAAAGCCGCCGTTCAGAACGTGGAAAAAGAGAAATGGGGCATCGGCGTGCTGTTTCTGTCTGTCGCCGCGCTCTGCTACATCCTCGGCCAGCTTGGCTTTATCGGCTGGGTGCCGCTGTACGCCACAAAAACCATGGGCATGGATCTGACCCAGGCTGGCGCGCTGGTCGGCAACTTCTGGACCGCCTATATGATCGGCATGTGGGCGTTCAGCGCCATTCTGCGCTTCTTCGATCCGCAGCGCATCGTCACCGTACTGGCGCTGCTGGCGACGGCGCTGATGTACTGGTTTATCAGCAGCAGCGACGCCAGTATGCTGAAGTGGATCATGATGAGCCTGGGCTTCTTCTCCAGCGCCATCTACACCACCATCATTACGCTGGGATCGCTCCAGACTAAAGTCTCTTCGCCAAAGCTGGTGAACTTTATTCTGACCTGCGGCACCGTTGGCACCATGCTGACTTTCGTGGTCACCGGCCCGATTGTGGATAAGCACGGCGCTCACGCGGCGCTCTCTACCGCTAACATGCTGTACGCGGTGGTGTTCGTGATGTGCCTGCTGCTGGGCTTCGTCAGCAAACACAAGCTGCACGGGCATATGTCCTCGCACTAACGGGAAAGGCCGGGAAACCGGCCTTTTTTATTAGCGCCGAAAATCCACTTTTTCGCTCTCCGCTAAATAAATTGTGCTCGCCGCAGGCTGCGTTTGTGCAATCACCCTTCCCTGACGGATCGAATAACGCGTCGGCACCTGACGCCGCAGCGCATCAAAACCGTTCTCCGCAGGCAGGATAATCAGGTTGGCGCTGTTGCCGCTCTGAATGCCGTAATCCTGCAGCTGTAGGGTTCTGGCGCTGTTATGCGTAATCAGTTTAATGCCTTCATCCAGCTGGCCATACCCCATCAGCTGACAAACATGCATCCCCATATGCAGCACCTGAAGCATATTGGCGGTGCCGAGCGGATACCAGGGATCGAAAACGTCATCGTGGCCAAAGCAGACGTTGATCTCCGCCTCCAGCATCTCTTTTACCCGCGTTACGCCGCGCCGTTTGGGATAGCTGTCGAAGCGTCCCTGAAGATGGATATTCACCAGCGGATTGGCGACAAAATTAATGCCGGAAAGCTTCAGCAGCCGAAACAGACGCGAGGTATAAGCGCCGTTATAAGAGTGCATCGCCGTGGTATGGCTGGCGGTGACGCGGGCGCCCATTTTCTCGCGCAGCGCCAGCGCGGCGACGGTTTCCACAAAGCGCGACTGTTCGTCGTCGATTTCGTCGCAGTGCACGTCAATCATGCGCTGATACTTCTGCGCCAGCGCGAAAGTTTTATGCAGCGACTCCACGCCATACTCGCGCGTAAATTCAAAATGCGGGATAGCGCCAACCACGTCCGCGCCCAGCCGCAGCGCCTCTTCCAGCAGGGCTTCGCCATCGGGGTACGAGAGAATGCCCTCCTGCGGAAACGCGACGATCTGGATATCGACCCAGGGTGCCATCTCGCTTTTCACTTCCAGCATGGCCCGCAGCGCGGTAAGCGAGGGATCGGACACGTCTACGTGCGTGCGCACATGCTGGATACCGTTGGCGATCTGCCATTTCAGCGTCTGCCGCGCGCGGGTTTTGACATCTTCATGATCCAACATCGCTTTGCGCTCTGCCCAGCGCTCAATGCCTTCAAACAGCGTACCGGATTCATTCCAGGCCGGTTCGCCTGCGGTCTGGGTGGTATCAAGATGGATATGCGGCTCAATAAAAGGCGGAAAAGCCAGCCCGCCCTCCGCATCCAGCGATCCTTCCGGCGCGGCGCCGTGCGACTGGGGCGAGATCGTGGCGATTTTGCCGTCGCGGATAGCAATCTGCCAGAGTCCCTCACGCCACGGCAATCGCACATGGTGAATGCTTTTTAATGGAATAGCCTGCATAAACACGCTCCTGAACGTCGGTGGTTTTTTTAACCATACCATCCTTTGTGGCGGAGCGAGACGGGAGCAATACCAGTAAAATCCATAACTTACTTAAAAAATCTTAAAAATCATCACTCTACCCATAAAGGGGTATTTAAAAACTGGCTTGATATACATCAATAACCCTGGAGTTTTGCGCGCTATTGTAGCGGCATTATTTTGTAATGTGAGGCACAAATGCGCACCCGACTCGTTATTATTGGCAACGGCATGGTAGGGCATCGCCTGCTGGAAGAGCTGGCCGAAAAGGCCGCGCCGGAGCAGTTCGACATCACGGTTTTTTGCGAAGAGCCTCGCGTGGCTTACGATCGCGTGCATCTCTCCGCTTATTTCACCCATCACAGCGCCGAGGCCCTTTCGCTGGTGGCGGAAGGCTTCTGCGAAAAGCATAAAATAAGCGTGCTAACTGGTGAAAAGGCCTTAACAATCGACCGCCAGGAAAAGGTGGTGTATTCCGACCAGGGCCGCGCGGTGAGTTACGATAAGCTGGTGCTGGCGACCGGCTCTTATCCCTGGGTGCCGCCAATTGCAGGCGCCGACGGGAACAGCTGCTTTGTTTATCGTACGCTGGACGATCTGGACGCAATCGAAGCCTGCGCCCGTAACAGCCGTAGCGGCGCGGTGATCGGCGGCGGTCTGCTGGGGCTGGAGGCCGCCGGCGCGCTGAAAAATCTGGGCATGGAAACGCACGTGGTGGAGTTCGCGCCCGTGCTGATGGCGGAACAGCTCGATCCGCTGGGCGGAAAGCTGCTGCGGAAAAAAATCGAAGGAATGGGCGTTGCCGTTCATACCAGCAAAAATACCCGACAGATTATTGACGGCCCGTCAGGCGGAAAAATCCTGCAGTTTGCGGATGAAAGCCAGCTGGCGGTCGATTTTATCGTGTTTTCCACCGGCATTCGCCCGCAGGATCGTCTCGCCAGAGAAGCCGGCCTTGCCATTGGCCCGCGCGGCGGCGTAGTGATTGACGACAGCTGCCGCACTACGGATGCAGATATTTACGCCATTGGCGAATGCGCCGCCTGGCAGGAACGCGTGTATGGCCTGGTGGCGCCGGGCTACAAAATGGCGCAGGTTACGGCAGACAGCCTGCTGGGTCGGGAGAACGCCTTTACCGGCGCGGATATGAGCGCGAAGCTCAAGCTGCTGGGCGTGGACGTCGGCGGTATCGGCGATGCGCACGGCCGGACGGAAGGCGCGCGCAGCTATCTCTACCTGGATGAAAACAAAGAGGTCTATAAGCGTCTGGTGGTCAGCGCGGACAATAAAAAGCTGCTGGGCGCGGTGCTGGTGGGCGATACCAGCGACTACGGCAATCTGCTGCAGCTGATGCTTAACGGCATCGAACTGCCGGACAACCCCGACACGCTGATCCTGCCCGCCCATGCGGGAAGCAAACCGGCGCTGGGCGTGGATTCGCTGCCGGAAACGGCGCAAATCTGTTCCTGCTTTGACGTCACCAAAGGCGACCTGGTGCTGGCGATCCACAACGGCTGCCATACCGTGGCGGCGCTGAAGGCGGAAACCAAAGCCGGCACCGGCTGCGGCGGCTGCGTGCCGCTGATGACCCAGGTGCTGAACGCCGAGCTGAGCCGCCAGGGCATTGAAGTTAACAGCCACCTTTGCGAACACTTTCACTATTCCCGCCAGGAGCTGTATCACCTGATCCGCGTGGAAGAGATCCAAACCTTTGAGCAGCTGCTTAGCAAATATGGCCAGGGCTATGGCTGCGAGGTCTGTAAACCCACGGTAGCGTCATTACTTGCCTCGTGCTGGAACGATTATGCCCTCCAGCCTTCGCTGGTGCCTTTGCAGGACAGCAACGACAGCTTTCTTGGCAATATTCAGAAAGACGGCACCTACTCCGTGATCCCGCGCTCTGCGGGCGGCGAGATCACCCCAGCCGGGCTGATAGCCATTGGCGAGGTTGCCAGCCGCTACGGCCTTTACACCAAGATCACCGGCTCGCAGCGCATCGGTCTGTTCGGCGCGCAGAAAGACGATCTGCCCGCCATCTGGCAGACGCTGATCGAAGCCGGTTTTGAAACCGGCCACGCCTACGCCAAAGCGCTGCGCATGGCGAAAACCTGCGTGGGCAGCAGCTGGTGCCGCTTCGGCGTCGGCGACTCTGTGGGGCTGGGCGTGGAACTGGAAAACCGCTACAAGGGCATCCGCACGCCGCACAAGATGAAATTTGGCGTGTCGGGCTGCACCCGTGAATGCTCGGAAGCGCAAAGCAAAGATGTCGGCATCATCGCTACGGAAAAAGGCTGGAACCTTTACGTCTGCGGCAACGGCGGTATGAAGCCGCGCCACGGCGATCTGCTGGCGGCGGATCTGGATCGGGACACGCTTATCCGCTATCTGGATCGCTTTATGCTGTTTTATATCCGCACCGCCGATAAATTGCAGCGCACCTCGCTGTGGCTGGAGAGCCTGGACGGCGGCATCGACTATCTGCGCCAGGTCATTATCCACGACAAGCTGGGCCTCAACGCGCAGCTGGAGGCCGACCTGGCCCGCCTGCGCGAGCGCTTCGTCTGTGAGTGGCAGGCAACCCTTGCGCAACCGGAGCGGCTTGCCCGCTTCCGCCACTTTATCAACAGCGACAGCCGCGACCCGCTGGTGCAGAGCGTGCCGGAGCGTCAGCAGCACCGGCCCGCGCGGCCCGAAGAGCGTATTCCCGTTGTTATGGAGGAACAGCCATGAGCCAGTGGCATAGCGTTTGCCCTTTAGAAAGTATTCAGCCCGCCACCGGCGTTTGTGCGCTGGTGGCGGGAGAACAGGTTGCCCTGTTTCGCCCTCGCGCCGATGAAGCGGTGTTCGCCCTGAGCAATATCGATCCCTTTGCCCAGGCCAGCGTGCTCTCACGTGGCCTGATTGCCGAGCACCAGCAAAGCCTGTGGGTTGCCAGCCCGCTGAAGAAGCAGCGTTTTCGCCTGAGCGACGGCCTCTGTATGGAGGATGAGAGCCGCTCGATCCCCGCCTGGCCCGCCAGAGTCCGCGACGGCATGGTGGAAGTGGCGATATAAGCCCTTCTCTCTTTTTCACGGCCGCACATTGCGGCCCTTTTTTATTGCGAGCCTCCTGTGAACTGGTTTCCTCTTTTTTGCGACCTGCGCCATAAGACCGTCCTGCTGGTCGGCGGCGGCGCCGTGGCCGAGCGCAAAGCGCGGCTGCTGCTGAAGGCTGGGGCGGATGTCCGCGTCTGCGCCACGCATTTTTCCTCCCCCTTTTACGAATGGCAGCAGGCCGGGAAGCTGACGCTGCGGGAAGCGCGCTTCAGCCCTGAACACCTTGACGGCTGCTGGCTGGCAATAGCGGCGACGGACAGTCATGAGGTCAATCAGCAGGTCAGCGACTACGCCAGCGCCCGGCAGATGTTCTGCAACGTGGTGGACGCGCCTGCCCAGGCCAGCGCCATCATGCCTTCCGTGGTCGATCGTTCGCCGCTGATGATTGCCATTTCCAGCGCTGGCGACGCGCCGGTGATGGCTCGCCTGCTGCGGGAAAAAATCGAAGCGCTGCTGCCGCAGCATTTGGGCAAAGTTGCCGCGTGGGCGGGCGCGTTACGACCACGGGTAAAATCAACCTTCAACGAAGCCGGGCAGCGCAGGCGCTTCTGGGAAAAACTGTTCCACCACGACCGGCTGGCGCAAACGCTCGCCAACGGGGACGATAAGCAGGCGGAAAAGCTGACGGAAGCATTGTTTAACGAGCCGCTGGCGCAACAGGGCGAAGTGGTGCTGGTCGGTGCCGGGCCAGGCGATGCGGGCCTGCTGACGCTGAAAGGGCTACAGCAGATCCAGCAGGCGGACGTGGTGGTTTACGACAGGCTGGTATCTGAAGAGGTGCTGGAGCTGGTCAGGCGCGATGCGGAAAGGATTTTCGTCGGTAAACGCGCGGGCTATCACTGCGTGCCGCAGGAGGCCATCAATCAAATCCTGCTGGAGCAGGCGGGCCAGGGAAAACGCGTGGTGCGGCTGAAAGGCGGCGATCCCTTTATTTTTGGGCGCGGCGCGGAAGAGCTGGAGGCGCTGTCCGGATCGGGCATTCCTTTTTCCGTGGTGCCGGGCATTACCGCCGCCTCGGGCTGCTCGGCCTACAGCGGCATCCCGCTCACCCATCGCGATTACGCGCAGAGCGTGCGGCTGGTGACCGGCCACGTGCAGAAAAACGGTGAGCTGGACTGGCAAAACCTGGCGGCGGAGCGGCAGACGCTGGTGTTCTATATGGGGCTGACGCAGGCGGCGGAGATCCAGCGGCAGCTGCTGGCGCACGGTATGAGCGGCGGGATGCCGGTGGCGCTGGTGGAAAACGGCACCTCGACCCGACAACGCGTTGTGGCAGGGCAGCTGAGCGAGCTGGCCGAGCTGGCCACGCAGGCGCAAAGCCCGTCGTTGATTATCATCGGTCGGGTGGTGGCCTTACGCGAGCCGCTGCGCTGGTTTTAGCCAGCCCATAAAAAACGGCGCCCCGGACTGACTTTCAAGGGCGCCGTTCAGGTTAGCCGTTACGGCTGGGCGACAAAGCCTACGGCTTCGTAGACTTTTTTCAGCGTTTCCTGCGCCTGAGCGCGAGCTTTCACCGCGCCGTCACGCATAACCTGCTCCAGGAAAGCCTCATCATTGCGATAACGATGATAGCGCTCCTGCAGCTCGCTCAGCATCCCGGAAACCGCATCGGCTACCGCGCCTTTCAGGTGCCCATACATCTGGCCTTCAAACTGCTTTTCCAGATCGGGAATGCTGGTGCCGGTCACGCCGGACAGGATATCCAACAGGTTAGAAACGCCCGCTTTGTTTTTTACGTCATAGCGCACGACCGGCGGCTCGTCGCCATCGGTCATGGCGCGCTTGATCTTCTTGACCACCGACTTCGGATCTTCCAGCAGGCCGATCACGTTGTTGCGGTTATCGTCCGACTTGGACATCTTTTTGGTCGGCTCCAGCAGCGACATGACGCGCGCGCCGGATTTCGGAATAAACGGCTCCGGCACCTTAAACACATCGCCATAGAGCGCATTGAAACGCGCGGCCACGTCGCGGCTCAGCTCCAGATGCTGCTTCTGATCTTCGCCAACCGGCACCTGCGTGGTCTGGTAAAGCAGGATATCTGCCGCCATCAGCACCGGATAATCGAACAGGCCCGCGTTGATATTCTCTTCATAGCGTGCGGATTTGTCCTTGAACTGCGTCATGCGGCTCAGCTCGCCGAAATAGGTATAGCAGTTCAGGATCCAGCTCAGCTGCGTGTGCTCCGGCACGTGCGACTGCACGAAGATAGTGCTTTTCTGGGGATCGATGCCGCAGGCCAGATAGAGCGCCAGCGTATCCAGGGTCGCTTTACGCAGCGCAGCCGGATCCTGACGTACCGTAATGGCATGAAGATCGACAATGCAGTAAATGCAGTTGTAGTCGTCCTGCATGCTGACCCACTGACGCAACGCTCCCATATAGTTACCGATGGTCAGTTCGCCGGAAGGCTGCGCGCCGCTAAATACGATGGGTTTCATCTTTTTCGTCCTGGTCGTTACAGCCCTAATGCGGGCAACAAATCGTTAAAATGGTCAAGCACCAGCGTCGGCTGGCTGCTCGCAATCGGCTCGCCGTAGTTATAGCCGTAGGTCAGCCCTACGCAGGGCGTGCCCGCCGCTTTCGCCGCCTGAATATCGTTGCGGGAATCGCCCACGAACAGCAGTTCGCCGGGCAGCAGGCCAAACTTGCCCAGCACCAGAAACAGCGGGGCCGGATGCGGTTTTTTCGCCGTCACGTCGTCGCCGCCGATAATCAGCGAAAAGCAGTCGTCAATGCCGAGCGAGGCCAGCAAAGGCGCGACAAACGGCGTCGGCTTGTTGGTCACGATAGCCATCGGCATCCCGGTGGCCGCCAGTTTTTGCAGGCCTTCTTTCACGCCGGGGAAGAGTTTACTGCCGCTTTCGACAACGACAGCATAATGCTTATCAAGCAGCACCCGCGCGTCGCGCAGCAGATCGCTTTCCGGCGCGTGTCCCAGCGCCCAGGTCAGCGCGCGTTCAATCAGCACGTCCGCGCCGTTGCCAATCCAGGTGGAGACGCGCGCCAGACCCGCCGCCGGAAGGTTGAGCGACTGCAAAGCGGCGTCTACCGCGCTGGTCAGGCCCGGCGCGCTGTCGGTCAGCGTGCCGTCAAGATCGAACGCCAGCGCGCGAATATCAGTGAAATGAGCCATGACGAGATTTCTCCAGTTCCGTGCGCATATCATCAATGACTTTTTTATAGTCAGGCTGATTGAAAATAGCGGATCCGGCCACGAACATATCGGCGCCGGCCGCGGCGATTTCGCCGATGTTTTCTGTCTTCACGCCGCCGTCCACTTCCAGGCGAATATCGTAGCCGCTTTGGTCGATTAGCTTACGGGCCTGGCGCAGCTTGTCCAGCGTGCCGGGAATAAACGACTGACCGCCGAAGCCCGGGTTAACGGACATGATCAGCACCACGTCGATTTTGTCCATAACGTAGTCCAGATAGCTGAGCGACGTGGCCGGGTTAAACACCAGCCCTGCTTTACAGCCATGCTCTCTGATCAGCTGTAGCGTGCGGTCAACATGCTCGGACGCTTCCGGGTGGAAGGTGATATAGCTGGCGCCAGCCTTGGCAAAATCGGGGATCAGGCGATCGACCGGTTTCACCATCAGGTGCACATCGATCGGGGCGGTAATGCCGTAATCACGCAGCGCTTTCAGCACCATCGGCCCCATAGTCAGATTGGGCACGTAGTGATTATCCATGACGTCGAAATGCACGACATCGCCACCGGCAGCCAGCGCTTTAGCCGTGTCTTCGCCCAGGCGAGCAAAGTCTGCAGACAGAATTGACGGAGCGAGCAAAAACTTTTTCATCCATTTCTCCCAATTTAGCGCGCCTGGCGACAGGCACGTAGTGCTGTTGAGGATCAGTCGCTGCTAAACAGCGCCAGCAGCTCGTTGACCTGCAAACGCCCGCTGCCGCTGCGGCTGATCGAGCGACGAGCTTTAATCTGATGCAGCTGCGCGGCCTGATACCACTCGCGGGTCAGCGGCGTATCGTGATTGGAGATCAGTACCGGAATACGGCTTTCACGCGCCAGCTTCTCCGCCAGCTCCGCCAGGTGCTGCTGCTGCGCCAGGCTAAAGCTGTTGGTGTGATAAGCGGTGAAATTTGCCGTGGCCGACAGCGGCGCATAGGGCGGATCGCAGTAGACCACCGATCCCGGCTCCGCCCGACCCAGCGTATCAGCGTATGATTCGCAGATAAAGGTGGCGTTTTGCGACCGCTCGGAGAACCAGTACAGCTCATCCTGAGGAAAATAGGGTTTGCGGTAGCGGCCAAAAGGTACGTTAAACTCGCCGCTTAAATTGTAGCGGCACAGTCCATTGTAGCAGTGGCGGTTAAGGTACAAAAACAGCACGCTGCGGCGCCAGGCATCAGTAGATCGATTAAACTCCAGCCGGCGAGCGTAGTAGAACTCAGCGTCGTTGCTTTCGGTCGTGAACAGCTGGCTGGCATCCGCCACAAACTCGTCCGCGCGATCTCTTACCACGTTGTACAGGTTGATCAAATCTTTGTTGATATCCGCCAGCACGTAGCGCGAGAAATGCGTATTGAGGAATACGGACCCTGCGCCAACGAAGGGTTCAATCAGGCAATCCCCTTCCGGCAGGTGACGCTGGATATCGTTAAGCAGCGGGAACTTGCCGCCCGCCCATTTTAAAAAAGCGCGATTTTTTTTCATGCCGTCGTTTTATTACACTTACTCTTCTGGCTGCGGTTACACCGACAGCATATCTGCGCTTTAAATTACCAGCCCGCATAACGCG
>Ga0157358_1000428_pt1 | contig 17483 bp, 23 predicted proteins | sample AttcapACBM2_FD_111484 | JGI IMG/M metagenome (GOLD analysis project Ga0157358, IMG submission 111484) | Fungus gardens microbial communities from leaf cutter ant in Botucatu, State of São Paulo, Brazil - Atta capiguara ACBM2 | ecosystem: Host-associated > Fungi > Mycelium > Unclassified ... | reverse complement strand
GTAGTTACACTGTAATTCGCTAGTCTGATAATCAATGAAGATAATTCTTATTAAACTCGATCTCTAGTGTTCAACAGTGATATACCAAATCAGCACCTGCTCCCATCTTGGACTTCTTCCTATCATCTGAAGTTGTGACCACATGGCAAACAGATAGCGCAGCATATAAGCTGAAGTTAAGGTCATTCCACAAGTCTGCTCCACTCTGAGTCCATTCTACAGACTTCCACCACAGTGTGAACTGCATCTGACAATAGAAAAGACTAAATCTTATAAATAGTGTCATCAAATTTTGAAAGCCTTAAAAATAGCAAAGAAGTTTCTTATCATAAGTATTATAATTTAACTCTGCTATAATGAAAGTGTAGAAGTAAAATGCAATTAGATAAACTTTGTTTTCTTTATTCACAATAGAAAGAATTGCAGTAAGAGTATAGTCTAAAGCATCAGTTTCCACAATGAGTTAAGCATTGGGGATCCAGTACATAAAAATAAGTATAGAGATGAATTTTTTCTTTAAGGAGTTGAAAGCATTACAATAGAAAGAGTTGAACTTCTAGGAAATATCTTTCAAGATGAGATATTTCAATATAATAACAATGTCTGAGTGATTAAAGATGAACCAGCAGTAAAAATAAACAAAACCTAAGAAAGACTAAATATCCTTAATCTTTTTGGGCTCCAACTAGTCTTGAACAATCTTTACTTTGCTATTGGATATAGTGAGACCAAAAGAAGAAAGAATGTATTCCAAATACTCTACTAGCTTAGAATAAAACTTACATTTTTCTGCTTTAGCATAGAAACTAGCCTTACAATGACATTTTGAGTATTTTCTTGACATGCTAATAATATTCAGACATATTATTGGAGTAGATGAGTATATTATTTAGATAAATTATGACACAGACATCTAGAAAATCAGAAAAAAGATCATTTATGTTCTAAAAGTATATACTTAGACTTTATAAGGTTAACACAAAGGTATAGTGAACTATCTTTCTTGATGAATAAAACTGGCACATTATATAAAGATAAGGTTAGTCAGATAAAACTCATATTAATACTTGAAAGGAATATTTGAAAGATTGGAATCCTCTATAAGTTGTGTGGAATTGGCCTAGATATCTGAAGAATGAAGATAGAGTTGAAATTTACTTAAGTCTAGAAGTTTTGATACATATAAGAATGTTATAGCACCAATGATAATAATGTTAGATTGCTCAAAGATAAACATGGAGATCTCAGATGCAAGTATGAAAACTATGGGGCCCAATAATTGCAGAGAGATATCAGAAGATAACTGATATATTATTTACCCAGTCAATTAGTGAATTATGTTAGGTAAGTTAGTTGTATCCAAGAACTAAAGAGTAGAAAAAATGAAGCAAAGTAATATAGAAGTCCAGATTTATACAATCACTAGAGAGAAAAACTACAGACAAGATAGCAATTTTGATCATAGTGCTGTTTAATAAACCATTAAACAAGTAAAGGGCAACTGGTAGGATTGTAGATATCTTTAGGCTATGAATATTCACAAATTTTAAGTCTACAAAACAATAAGTAGACCCAAAGTCAACTAGAGCTTGAAATAGAGTTTTATTAAGATAATTCTGACTAAGGATTAAGAAAAAAGTAAGAGAAACAAAGAGAAAGTAAGAGTCAGAAAAAGTAGATACATTAAGTTAAATAGAACTTGTTACTATATATGTTACAGATTCAAAACCTTAGAGTTAGTTAAGAAAGTGAGCCTTGTATTAGGGTTAACACAAGAGAACTTGATAGAGAACTCTTTACAGAATTGTCTACCTTTTATACTAAAGGCACATGGTCCATGCTATATACTTCTAGCCCTACCCTAAATGACCATGTGTATACCTCAAGGCCAACATACATTATGCACATTGTATGACATCATCTTTCTAGTGCCTTCTATGTCTTTCTTCTTGTGTCACATGACTAACCCTAACCCTAAGTTCTATAAATACAAAAATACAAAAATAAATTGAAAAGAAAATAAAAATAAGAGAGAAAATGAGAAAAAACTAAGTCTACACTTTTCATTCTTGATAATATAGAAAAGTTCAATATAGCTCTCAATCTGTACAAAGTCCTAGGAATCACTTTCTATCTTTCTAAGAGCTTCTTAGAAGCAACTACAAGAGAATCAGCAGCCATTAAAGTACTATGGTCTTTAGGAGTAACTATAGTTTATTTCTAAGGACAAAAGTCTAGTCTATAGTCTTCTACACTGTAATAGAGAAGTCTACTTATAAAGAACTAAACTGTTTTGTAAGAGCAGAGAACAAAGAGTTGGTTATCTTGGAAGATGACAATTTAGTAAATGAGACTACCAGAGATATATTTACTTTGTTCTGGAGGTCTGTAGCATTATAAGCAAAGAAAGTCTTACTATGCTTCTGAGAATGAGACTTAAGAGTATTTTTTACCTATCTTACACAGTAATATTTGCAATCCCAGTAGTATTTATCAATAGTTATTACTAAGGCATATATATCCTGAAATAAGATAAGCTTGTCTTATTTCTAGGTAGAAATTAGATCCTAGATTTGATTGGGAAATCCCTGGTAATAGCAATGACAAAGAATACTATTTTTTCAATCTAATTGGAAAGCATAGTATATGAAGTCTATATTATAAGTAGAAATTTTGTTACCATGCTTCATGTAGAGATTATCCAGCATGTTTACTACTTTACCAGCAGAGTCCAAGAGACCAAAATACCAATATAGTTTGTTAACAAATAAGTTTCAGTCAGAGAGCTAGTTTTGAAGGATACTTTAGTCTTCCTAGTTGAAATCAATCTCAAACCAATTCTAAGCTTTTTCAGAAAGGTAAATCATTGCAAAATTAATCTTCACAATATTCATATCAATTGCATGGGATTTGTGTGGAAATAAAGACAACATTAGAACAAAAATTATTAAGCTTGTCAGACTCAATACTATTAAACATATCAAGAATATAGGTCTTAAGTTTCCTTAAATTAATGTTAGGACTGAGAGTTTGATTAAGCAAATTAGCAATACAACTAAAAACATTAGTCAATTGTTTATTAGTAAAATTATTGCTGTGCTGGGGTTTTGACTATGAGCAAATGGAAAAATCATCAGAATAATTAGTAATATTAGTAATAAGAGCATCCTTTTAGTTAGAATCATTGTCTGTAGGAATAATACTTGAACCAAAGACAAGTGAGACTATCCAAGCAAGTTAGATAATATAAGTTAAAGACCTAAAATATAATCAGCCTCTTTGGTAAACATGTCTTGATTATTATAGGATATTTGGAGGATATATTCCAGCAAAATGTTTGCTAAGATACAAAATAGAACTGAAGAGTGTTCCAAATAGTAGGACTAGAGTGTCAGAACTAAAGACAATAGACTCTATTTACTTTTATTTTTTTCTATTTTTGTTTTATTTATTTTTTATTTTAAACTCAGAGATTAAAGTTAGTGTAATATTATACATGACTGTCATCCATCTGTCACATATCACTATTACATAATCATATATCATAGAAGAATATAAAAAGTTCTAAAACAATAATGTTATATCATATGTTAATAGTATATAGTATACATACTCTTTAAGATAAACTAGGTTTAGTATAATATGAACTATTAGCCTAGTATATATAAGATAGATATTTTGTACTTGAAACTCTATCAAGTTCTTTTGTATAAACTCTATATAAAGTTCTTTTTTTGACTAGTCATTAAGTCTTAAGTTGTAACATTAGAACTCAATATCTATACTTGAGGCCACCCAACCTTCTCTATTTTTACTCTCTATTCATTCTCAACTAGTAGTTAATACAACTACTAGTTACTCTTAATATAGAAGCTAAACCTTAGATATAAAGGAGAGCTAGCTATTTAGTATGAGTAGTCATGAACATTAGTAACCAAACTCAGACTACTGATTAGACATTACTTATTGTTTAATCAGATAATATCAAGTAGTATACTTATTTTTTCACATAAAAACTCTATACTATAAGTTTACTTATAACTTGTTCATATAAAAGAATAGCAAGTGTCTTTCAGATCTCATTTAGAGTAGAACTGTCATAGTACACTTGAACTCTGATTTTTTATCCTGATTTTTTTCTTTTTATTTATTTTTCTTAATTTGATTTTCCTTTTTATTTTATTTTATTTTATTTTGGACAATGAAGAGGCATATGATGTGTCACATAACAACTATATCATAAGCATAGAACATTGTAAAAAGAACTAAAAGAAATAACATCAAGATACATGTCTATAGTATATCAACCTCATAATATACTCATAAATAACACATAAACCTTAGGGTAGGGTTATTTATTATTAGCACAGACCATATGTAAGTAGTATATAAAGTGTAGTAGGAATGCATCAGGATATTATGGTATGCTTGAATTCTTATATTTTATTCTGATTTTCTTTTTCTTTTATCTATTTTCTTTAATTTAATTTCTCTTTTTCTTTTATTTTATTTTTCTTTATTTCTTTATTTCTTAGATGATGAAGAGGTATGTGTCACATGACATGATGTCATAAGCCTAGAATCTAGGGAAAGAGGCTAAAAGAATGATGTCAAGGTATATATTAGTAATATATTCATTTTATAGCAAACATATGGATATTAGGATAGGATTATTTATTGTTAGCATGGACCATGTGTACTAGTATATATATTCCATTAAAGATTTTCCCTCATACTTGCTTTCTCTAGCTGTTCTCCTGAATTCTTGAACAAACTTCTTTATTGAATACATTAGGGACTCCTTGTTGAGTTCTCTTGTGATTCCCATAAAATACTTTATCTTTAAGTTTACTTAGTAGACTATTGCTTGTCTTAACTAGTAGTTACTACAACAAGAATAACCTCCTTAGGTTAAAATCACTTACATTTCAATTAGAGCAGTAGTTAGTAGCTAAGATAGTTAGTAAACAATATGAGATAAGACTTGGAAAGGGCCTACTAGTACTTACTAAGATTGAGTTGAGTTCTAATTACAAGTCAAAAAGTAGTGGAGATATAGAAAGTAATGATATATAAAGAGGTAGGACAGAACTGGAACTAATTTTCTCCTTTTACTAATACCAATCAAATTTCTACCCTTTTATTATAATATAAGCTAATATAGCTCAATAAATCTAGAGCAGTTAGTTAGACAGCAAAAAAATAAATAGCTACTTTACAGATGCTAATTTCTCAAGCTAGTCTAAAAGAAGAGATAGTGGTAGTTCCCCAACCCAACACTGGATCAAATATAGAAGTGGCCAAGCTACAAGCATTCAATGAGAAAGCAGAAAAGACATTAGGTTTTCTAACAGTATGTAGACTATATATTAGAATAAAAATGAGAAATATAGCAGTTGAAGAGCAGATATAGTAGATGTTATTGTATGTACAGGGAGAATTAGCAGATATTTGAAAGAAGAATATTATGAAAGACTTAGAAAGAGAAAACTTAAGTTATACAACTGTAGGAGAATTTTTATCAGATCTAAAGAAAGAATTTGGTGGAGGAGATAACAAAACAATAAAAGTGGCAGAATTGAAGAAGGTAAAGTAAAAAAACAAGATAATAGAAGAATTTGTTTAGAAGTTCAGAAAAATAGCTGAAGAAAGTGGTTATAAAGAGAAGTCATTAGTAGAAGAGTTTAAGCAAGAAATAAATAGGATAATTTAGTAAAAGCTAATGAAATCAGAATTCTCCTAGAAGTATTGAGAAATAATATGAGCAAGCAATGAATTTAGATATACACTGAAGGAAAAGTAGGGAAAAAGAAGAAAAATTAAGAGATAGAAGAGAAACATGAACTTAGGCACCAAGACATGATATAGCAACAAATATTACAGGGACACAATGGCAATAGATGTCATAGCCTCAAGTTTGGCCAAGAATGCAGGAGATCTAACAGCATCTGCTCTAATAGAGGGAGTTGAGAGAATAAATGTAGTCATTGTATACTTATGATAACAGTAGGCAGAGTTTGTGCTAAGACACAACTCATATGATATGAAAGTAGACTGGGATAGGAGCTATTATAGCTGTGGGAAATTTGGATATTTAACAAAAAACTATAAAAATAGGAAAATTATAGAAAGAGGAAAAAATGAATACTGACAGTAATTTAAATAAAGAAGAAATTCTGATGGTTCTTAACTAGGCTCTAGTAATAATAAGTTTGCAATGCTTAGTAAAGCAATAGATAATATATCTTACTGTAATCTAAATAATGAGAATATGTTGAGAGAAGTTACAGTGAAGATTGGACTGGAGAGAATTGATACTCAAGAAGGAATAAAAGTAGAGATATTGTTGTATAGTGAAAGTCAATATTTATTATCAAGAGTATAGAGAGAGGACAGAGATTAATGTAATTTTGGAAATGCTATAGCTAGCTGACTACAATCCTGAGATTGATTGGAGAATAGAAGAAGTAAAGATGATGAGGTGTCTAAAAGAGTGTGGAAAGCAGTGGAGATCAAAGCAGAGGAAACTGGGGTGGCAAAAACAAAAGGAGGAAGAAAAGTAAGAAGAAAAAGGAAAGAGGTGAGAAGAAAAGAATAAAAATAAAAAGAAAGGGAACAAAAAAGAAGAAATAGAGGTAAACAAAATAGCAGAAGAATGGGAGATTTTGGATAAAGAGGAGAAAGCAGCAAAATCCAAAGAAGATGCCAAGAAATTGGTTCCTCAGAGATTTTACAAGTAGATTCATGTTTTCAGAAAGAAAGCAAGTGAGAAGATACCAACAAAAAAGTTGTGAGACCATGTGATAGAGACAAAAAAAGAGTTTGTGCTAAGAAAGGGGAAGGTATATCCATTGTCAAGGGAAGAGAGAGAAGAGGTGCACAAGTTCATTAAAGAATAATTGAGAAAAGAGTATATTAGACCCTTAAATTCATCTCAAATAGCATCTGTGTTTTCTATAGAAAAAAAGGACAATAAAAAGCATATAGCTCAGAACTATTGGTATCTAAATGGATAGACAATTAATAATTATTCTTTATCTCTTATCTCAAACATTGTAGAATATTAGTATCAAGAAAGTATTTACTAAATTAGATTTACAATGGAATTATAATAATGTATGAATAAAGAAGAGGAATGAGTAGAAGACAGTATTCACAATACCAGAAAGATCATTTGAACCAACATTAATGTTCTTTGGACTCACAAATTCTCTAGCAACATTTCAAACAATGATGAATGAGATCCTTTGGAACTTAATCAACATTAGAGAAGTAGCAAGTTTTATAGATGACATTATAGTAGAAATAGAAAAAAAAGAACATGATGAAGTAGTAGAGGAAGTGGTAAAGCAGTTGGCAGAGAATAACTTGTATATAAAATCAGAAAAATGTAAGTAGAAGGTCAGAGAGTAAAATTTTTGGGAGTGGTGATTAGGCCAGAGAAAATTAAGATAGAAGAGAAAAAGATAAAGGGAATATTAGATTGGCTAACTCTGAAAGATGTTAAAGATGTATAAAAATTCTTAAGACTAGCCAATTAATATTAGCAGTTTATTAAGAATTTTGCAGCAATAGCCAAACTATTATATGATTTGGTAAAGAAAGATCAGAAGTAGAAGTAAACAGAGAAGCAGAAGAAAGCATTTAGAGAGTTGAAAGAGAGGTTCATAAAAGAACTGGTATTAGCAGTATTAAACTTAGATAAAAAAAATAAGAATGGAAGTTAATATATCTAATTATATGACAAGAGAGGTATTAAACTGTGAAACTCATGACAAGGAGATGTTAGCAGTAATTAGAGAATTGGAAAACTGGAAACATTTATTAAAGGGTGCAAAATTCAAGTTCAAGATTTGAACTGACTACAAGAACTTAGGATATTTCATGAAAGCACAAAAGTTGAACAGAAGACAAGTCTGTTAGACACTCTACCTGTTAAGATTTGACTTTACCTTAAAACATGTATCAGAAACAAAAATAGGAAAAGCAGATAAACTTAGTAAGAGACTAGACTAGAAGATAGGTGTAGAAAAGAACAATGAAAATCAGACATTAATTAAAGAACAATAGATTCATAGTTTAGCAAAAGTAGTAATAGAAGAACCAGAAGTAGAAATATTAGAAAAAATAAAAATACCTAAAAGAAAGGACAAAAAAGTAGTTAGAATAGTAGAAGAGATAAAGAAAGTAGGGGTAAAAGTGTTGAGAGGTGATGAATGGCAAATGGAAGGGAACTTAATGTTGAAAGAGAGAAAAGTGTATGTACCAAAGGATAAGGAGTTGAGAGTGGAGATAATCCAGTTACATCACAATGTGCTAGCAATAGAATATGAGAAAATGACAGAATTAGTGATAAGGAATTATTAGTGGCCAGGAATGACAAAAGATGTAGGAAAATATCTGGATGGTTGTAATATGTGTCAAAGAATGAAAAGTTATACAGAGATACCAACAGAGAAGTTAATAATAAATGAGATACTGAAAAAGATGTGGACATATTTAATGGTTGACTTCATCACTAAGTTGTTATTAGTAGCTAGGAAAAATACAATTCTAGTAGTCTGCAATAGGTTGTTCAAAGTAGCATACTTTATAGCAATAACAGAAGGAACATTGGTGAAAGGGTTGGCATAGTTGTTTAGAAATAATATGTGGAAGTTACATGGATTACTAGAAAGTATGATCTCAGATAAGAGACCACAATTTGTAGTAGAGTTGACAAAGAAGCTGAATAAAATGTTAGAAATTGAGATGAAGCTGTCAATATCATTCCATCCACAAATATATAGTCAAACAGAAAGAATAAATCAGAAACTAGAACAATATTTACAGTTCTTTGTTGATCATAGACAAAAAGATTGGCCAGAATGGTTAGCAATAGCTGAGTTTGCAGTTAACAACAAAACACACTCAGCAACTAAAGTGTCTCTATTTATAACAAACTATGATAGAGAATTGAAGATGAGGGCAGATATTAGGAGAAAGAGAAAAGTAGAGAAGGCAATAGAGTTTGCAGAGAGAATGAAGAAGATACAAAAAGAAGCAGGAGCAGCATTGATAGAATGATATTAAGTATAAAATACCTAGTATTCAAAGAGTAACTAGTAAGGAAATTAATGGATTAATATGTTGGTCTATATATTATTAACAAGGTAGTCTCTACCAATGTGACCAAATTACAATTGCCAATATAAATATTAGTTGAGTAGTAAGATATAGAGACTAAGTGGAGAGACAGAAAACAGAAAAAGTAAAACCAGTGGAGATAGATGGAATTGAAGAATGAGAAGTAGAAAAAATTTTAAAAAAAAGAAAAATAAGAGAAGTGGTGAAGTATGATAAAAGATGTTCACAGTAAAATATAATACTTGGGAAAGAGAAGAGAATTTAGAAAATACAAAAGAAAGTATAGTAGAGTTTGAGAAGAGAATGAATACAGAAGTAAGTATGCTACTATTGATACTTGTTGTGGCAACTACTAGTCAAAAGACCAATAATAACACAAGCAATAAATTTCAAGGTAGATATCAAGTGGAGACCACAAGAAAACTTGACAAAGAGTTTCTAATGTATTGCTATCCTATTTATACAATAGATATATAGTCTGTGCTAACAATAAATAACCCTACCCTAATGTCCATATATTATTCATGAGTGCACTATATATATACTATGAGGTAAATATACTATTAACATATATCTTGATATCATTCTTCTAGCCCCTTCTCCCAAAATCTAGGCCTATGACCTCATATCATGTAACATGTCATGTGACCACAGTCATGTAACTTTTCATCATTATCAAAGAAAAATAAAAGAAATATTAAATCAAAAAAAATAGATTAAAAAAAGAAAAATGTTAGTATCTAAACATACCATAATAATACTGGAGTTTAGTATTAACTTTAGTTGATTATTAGGCTAGCTATCATAGAGTAATTTACTAACCTTAGATATATAAAGTAACTAAAAGGAGTAATTAAACAGATCTCTAAATGAATGTTTTAATAGTGAAATACTAAAAGAGATTTAGATTAAATAGAAAAAAACTTAATATAAAAGTCTAAATAATTTTGTAGAATTTGAGAATAAATAAGCAATGAAAACAGATACAAATTACTATGAAGTTTGATGCAAATAAAGCCAAATAACCATAGAGTTTTAATACAAATAAGGCTAAATAACTATGAAGTTTTAATATTAAAATAACTATATAGAAAACAAATATAGCTTAGAGTTTAGGCTGTGATGATTACCCTTCTCATATCATATAATGTTGTGACTGTGACCATGACATGTGACTGACTTATAACAGTTATATATATAATATTACATCACTTCCCTATTAGAATTGATCTTTTTAGTTCTATTATAGTTAGTATAGACTTGATTTTAGAATTGTATCTTACTTAGTCAATATATTATCTGATCACATATACTACTCCCTGTGGATTTGTTTTTAACTCTTAGTCATTTACAGTTATTTACAGTTTACTAGATGATTTTTAAGCTATCAGAGTAATTTCTAAGGTTTCTAGAATTTTATAATTATTACTTACACTCTAATTATAACAGGTTATGGGCTCTGGCCTCTAGTAGTCTTCAAACACAATTTGCTTAGCTCTATTCATTTATAGCTATCTTCTACAACACTTGTTGTGGCAACCACTAATCACAATGACCAATATGTTACAAACTTAAGACCTTAGAGTTGGTCAAAAGAGTGAACCTTGTATTAGATTAACACAAGAGAACTCGATAGAGAACTCTGTACAGGATTGTCTACCTTATATACAAATACCTAATGGTCTGCACAAGCTATTTCTAGCCTACTCTAAACAACCATGTATATGCCTTAAGGTCAACATGTGTATCACATGTTATACAATGTTATCCTTCCAGAACCTTCTATGTCCTTCTATGTGTCATGTGACTTGTGATTGTGTTGTCTGATGTGATCTGCTGTGTAACAGCATGATCTTGTTACTCTAACCCTAACCCTAGTTCTAAAAATAGAATAAAGGAAAATAAATCAAAAAGAAAATAAAAATGAGAGAAGAAAATAAGAAAATATTAAGTCCACTTCTTTCGTTCTTGACACAATAGTAACACAAACAATAAACCTCTTAGCAAGATATCAAGTGAAGATCACAAGAGAACTTAACAAGAAGTCCCCACTGTATTGCTACCCTATTTATATAATTTACACATGGTCTATGCTACTTAATAATTACCCTACCCTAAAGTCCATATGTCATCTATAAGTATACCATATATACATTATGAGGTAGCTATACAAATAATATGCTCTTTGATATCATTTATCTAGACCACTTTAGCCCACTCTAGTCTGTTCTAGGCCTATAACCTCACATCATGTGATATGTCATGTGACCATAGTCACGTGCCTCTTCATTATTAATAAAAAGAAAAATCCAAAGAAAAGAAATATAAAATCAAGAAAAATAGATAAAAGAAAAAAAATGTTAGTGTCCAAGTGCACTATAACAGTACCTCCCTCTTGAGGTTTCTACTCTGGAGGAACTTTCTGCCTCTCCCTCTCCTATCACCTTTCCTTTCCATCTTACCCAACTTCTTTTCAATTTTTTCAAATATTTATCCTCAAACTCTTATCATCCTACCCAAACAAAATTCTTGCTGTATACTTTTCTAGTAACTCACTCCTTTTGAGCTCCTCTACCTCTGGATTTAATTCTATCTTAACCATCTTCTGCTTTCCCTTCCTTTTCTCTACTCATTGTACTTCTTCTTCTCTTATTTCTTTCTCAAATTCTTCTACTAAGTCCATCACACTCTTCAAATTTTCTAACCCCTCCCAAGTATCTTCCTCTGCTATATAACCCTTCCATCTTACTAAATACTTTGGTTTTTCTCTTTTCTCTTGTCTATCCAAAATCCTTTCTACTTCATATTCCTTCTCACCAGCTACCTCAATAGGAGGTGGTGGTATCTTCTTCTGCCCTTCTACCTGCTCTCAATACTTCACTATTCTTCTCACATTTACTACTGGGTGTATTCTTAATGATACTGGTAACTCTAACTCTACCACATTTTCTGATATGATTTTCTTGACTATATAAGGTCCAATATATTTCTCTGTCAACTTCTTTGTTGCTCTCTTCATTAACTCCATTGGAAAATCCTTCATACTAATCAACACCTTATCTCCCACTCCATATTCTTCTATCTCTTTTCTATTCCTATCTGCTTGTCTCTTCATTTTCTCTTGTGACTTCACCAATGCTGCTTTCGCCTCCTCATATCTATCCTTCATTTCTCTCATAAATTCTTCTACCTTCACATTCTTCCCCTTTTTTCTAATATTGAAGCCCATCCTTGGATCTCTCCCATAGTTGACCTTGAATGGTGACAATTCTGTCACTGCATGTACTTTGTTGTTGAAGGCAAACTCTGCTGTTGCCAACCATTCCAACTAATTGCTCTATTATAATACAATAAAAGTATGAACAGACTTTGATAAGATATAGATAGGACAGTAGTATATTATTAGTCTACAGCAAGAGAAGGCACATGATATGGAAGTCACATAATATTATGTCATAAGCCTAGAGCAGTCTAGAAGGGCCTAGAAGGATCTATAGTCTAGAAGAGTCTGGACGATGATGTCAAGGAGTATGTTAACTACATTGCTATTTTATGGTGTATACATGGTGCACTCATGGATGATGTATGGACTTTAGGGTAGGATGCACAATAGAAGCATAGTTGTAGCACAGACCACATGTAATAGTATATATAGAGTAGCAATCTAGCAGAGACTCTTTGTCAAGTTCTCTTGTGATTCCCACATCAATAGCCTACTAAAAGTTTTACTTGCTTGTGTGATTATTGGACTTTGTGTCTAGTGGTTTCTACAACATGCTCTGCCTATAATTGACATACATTCTTAAGTACTGCTCTAACTCTTGATTTATCCTCTCCATCTGTCTATCTGTCTGTAGGTGATATACCATAAATAGTTTCATCTCTATCCCCAACATCTTATTCAACTCCCTTGTCAATTCTGCCACAAATTAGGGTCCCCTATTAGAAGTTATGCTCTCTGGCAACCCATGCAACTTTTACACATTGTCTCTAAACAATCTCACTAATCCTTCTGCTGTCATTTTTTCTGTCGTTGCCACAAAGTGCAATATTTTTGAAAACCTATTACATACTACCAAGATTGAATCATGACCTTTAGATACCAGTAACTTCATAATAAAATCTACCAATATATGTTACCATAGTCTCTCTGGTACCTCATTAGGCCTTAGTTTTTCTGCTGACATCTCTACTCTATTCTTCATTCTCTGACACTGATCATATTCCTCCACATATTACTTCACCTTTTTGTAGCTCCTGGCCACCAATAGTTCCTAGTGACCAGTTCTACCATCTTCCACTGTCCTCTATGTCCTGTTATTAGTATATTATGATAAAGCTGAATAATCTCCAATATCAACTTCTTATCTCTTGGCATATATACCTTTCCTTCTTTCAACCAAATCATCCTCTATCTGCCACTCCTCATTTCTTAATACTTTAACTTCCACCTTCTTCATTTCTTCTACTACTTTTATTACCTCATCATCTCTTGCTTCTGATTTTTTAATTTTCTCTATTATATCTTTCTCAGCTTCCTCAATCAACCACTATTTCCTATCCATTGCTCTAATCTCTAACCACTCTCTTTTTAGCATCACCTGATTTTTATTATCTCTCTCCACTCTCTCTATCCAATTTACTCTTCTACTCAAACTATCTGCTCTTCTCATACTTTTGCCAGCTATATGCTTCAGTGCAAAATTAAATCTTGACAAATACAAGGCTCATCTAGCCTGCCTTTAATTTAACTTCTGAGCCTTTATAAAGTACTCCAAATTTTTATGATCCATCCATATTTCAAACTAATTCTTGACTTCTTCTAAAAAGTGCCTCCATACTTCTAAGCACTGAATAATCACTAACATTTCTTTATCATGAATCTCATAATTTCTTTCAGCTTTATTCAACGATTTCAAAATATAGGTGACTGACCTCCACTTCTCGTCTTTACACTTCATCAACAATACTCCTCTCATGGCAAAGTCTAATGCATTCACTTCTACTCTCATCTCTCTATCTAGGTCTAGTGTCACTAAGACTGGTTCTGTCGTAAATCTCTTTTTCAACTCTTCAAACACTTTCTGCTGTTTTTCTCCCCAACTCCATTTTGTCTCCTTCCTTGTCATCTCATGCAATGACCTCACTATCTTTGTAAAATCTTTGACAAACTGTCTGTAATAGTTTGCCAACCCCAAAAACTTCTGCACATCCTTTACACTCTTCAGCACTGGCCAATCCACTACTCCTTGAACCTTCTCCTTTTCCATTCTTACTTCATCTGATCCAATTACCACTCCTAAAAATCCCACTTCTCTAACCTTCCATACATATTTTTCTGGTTTTACAAATAAATCATTTTCTTTCAATCTTCTCAATACTTCCTCTACTATTTTGTCATACTCTTCCTCTGTCTCTGTTACTATCATCATATCATCAATAAATACTGCTACCTTTTCTTCTACCACTAAATTTCTTAGTAAATTATAATTTTTCATCATCACCTGGAACATTGCTGGTGAGTTAGTTAACCCAAAGAACATTACTGTGGGTTCAAATGACCCCTCTGACATCAAGAATGCTGCCTTCTACTCATCTCCCTCCTTTATCCTCACATTGTTATATCCCCATCTTAAATCCATCTTTGTAAACACCCTCTTCTTTCCAATACTATTTATCAGATCTGAAATCAGTGGCAATGGATAATTGTTCTTGATCATCCAACTGTTCAGATATCTATATTCTTGCACCATCCTCTTCTTTTCATCCTTCTTTGGCACAAAGAACACCAGTAACATTTATGGTGACTTCAATGGCCTAATATATCCCTTCCTCAACTGATCCTTCACAAACTCCTGGACTTCCTCTCTCTCTACCCTTGACAATGGATATATCTTCCCCTTTTTTGGTACAAATTCTTCTCTGAGATCTATGGCATGATTCCAGACCTTCTTTGTCAGCATTCTCTCTGACTCATTTTTCTCAAACACCTTCAAGTACTTATGGAACCATCTCAGAACCATTTCCTCTACCATTCTCAACTCTATCAAATCTTCTTCTTTCTCTTCTACTATTCTTGCTATTGCTATTTCTTCTTCTGTTGTTGGTCTCCTAAAATCTTCTCTCTTTTCTTCTCTCTCTTTCTGCTTTTGCCACTCTGATTTTGTCTGTCTTCCTGTTCTCCATTTCTTTCAACATTCCTCTAGATATCTCATCATCTGTACTTCTCCTGTTCTCCAATCTATCTCTGAGTTATGGTATGCTAGCCAAGGCATACTCAATATAACTCCCCATTTCTGCCCTCCTATCACATCTATCAATATCCTCTTCTTATATCCCTTAAAAAATATCTCTATCTCTACTGTGTCCACAATTAGCCTCACATAGTTGAGCGTGCCATCAACATTCCTCACATATATTGGCTTTTCTAACTTTGTCCTTCTAAACCTATGCTTCCTCACAAATTCCTCACTCATCCTGTTGCTCCACTATCCAATAATGCCTTCACTACTATTCTTTTTTCCTCTTCCTCCTACTTCAACCCAATTTTTACTGTAACCTCCCTCAACAATTTCTCCTTTTTCTCCTTCCTTTCTACCTTTGTCTGCCTCACCTCTACTCTCTCTTCGCTTTTTCTTCTCTTAGAATCTCTTTTCTATTTTTCACTGCTTCTCTTCCACTTCCTTCTCCTTTCTGCATTACTCTATTTTTCAACATCTCAAATCTATTTAAGGGCACCTGTGCTGGTCTCTCTTCTCCCACATTCCTACAATGACAAGGACATGCCCAAAGCCTTCACAACCAAAGTACTTTCTTTCCTCCATCACTCTCTGTCTATTCTCTGCTCTTTTTCTTTCCCACATCTCTTGTTGTCTCCACTCTTTTTCTGCTCTTCTCTCTTCTCATATTCTCATCTCTTCTACCCTTCTCTATTCTTCATCTACCTTCTTTCTCTTCTTTTCTTCTTCTTCTTCTTTTCTTCTCCTTCGCTCTTCTTCCTCCCACCTCTCTTCTTACTCTCTTCTCCTCTGTTCCCTATCTTTCTGTCTCCTTCTTTGATCTTGTTTTTTCTTTTCCTCTTTTTCCATCAACATTACTATCATTTTCTGCAGTTCCAACATCTTTTTATTATTTTCTATTATCATATTCATCAATCTAATCACCTCTTCTTCTCCATATTCCCTAATCACCTTCTCCATATTTAACTGAGTCAAATTTATTATTTTTGGATTCATTGCTACTATGTCATTTACAGCAGAAAACTAATCTCTTCTTCAAACAAAAATCTCTCTCTCACTATCTTGTCCTTGACAGTGGTAAACTAATCTCTCTCTCACTGTCTTGTCATTTGACAGGAGTATTGTCTTTCTCCAAAAATATTCCTCTGTAAGTACTAGCTAGTATTTTTCTTACCCAACCTCACACTATCTACTAACTATCTGTCTACTGCCCTACTAACTGCTACCTTAAAGAACACTGGCTAATATCCCTAAGAAGGGAATCTCTAAACTAGATGTTTCCTTACTGGACAACATCACTACTCTGCATGTACAGGTCACAAGAGAATCCTGCAGCACAAGCCTTCTACATGAATTACTATCTACCACATTCACAAAAGGTGATACAACCAATGTACATGAGTGGGCTACCATGCAACTGACCAGCTAAGCTTTTCCTGCCTAACTAGTGTACCTCTTAAGCCTAGAGCCTAGCTATAGATCTTCTTAACTTTAAACATGCTGCTCTCAGTTGAGAATGATAAAGAGTAAAGAAGAATAGGAGTTCGCTTAATGCAGAGTCCCAGAAAGTAGTCAAGTTTTACTGTTGTAACAACCACTAGTCACAATGACCAATAGTAACACAAGCAATAAATCTCTCAGCAAGATATCAAGTAGGAATCACAAGAGAACTCGACAAGGAGTCCCTGCTATATTGCTACCCTATTTATATAATTTACACATGGTCCATGCTACTTAATAATTACCCTACCCTAAAGTTTATGTATTATCCATGAGGTAGCCATGCAAGTAACATACTCCTTGACATCATCTATCTGTCAAGATTGTTGACAGTGGACTTTATTTTATTTTTCTTTTTTCATTTTATTTTATTTTTCTTTTCTTTCTTTTATTTTTCTATTTTTAGAACAGCTCGGGTTAGGGTTGATTGGTCATGCTGCCACATCAGTCACAAGTTGATGGCAAAGTCACAAGACTAATCACAAGACTTGGGGAAACTTAGTAGAAGATTCAAGAACAAATGACGTCATACAACATGGACACCACATGTTGACCTCATGGACTACACATGGTTGTTTAGGGTAGGGTGCACAGTAGAGAGCACAGACCATCTGTAGG
>Ga0157358_1000427_pt1 | contig 17487 bp, 12 predicted proteins | sample AttcapACBM2_FD_111484 | JGI IMG/M metagenome (GOLD analysis project Ga0157358, IMG submission 111484) | Fungus gardens microbial communities from leaf cutter ant in Botucatu, State of São Paulo, Brazil - Atta capiguara ACBM2 | ecosystem: Host-associated > Fungi > Mycelium > Unclassified ... | reverse complement strand
CACACAGCAGATTACATCAGATGACATATGGAAGAACATAGAACATTCTGGAAAAGATGACATTATACAATGGGTAATACATATGTTGACCTTAAGGTATACATATGGTCATTTAGGGTAGGCTAGAAATAGCTTGCACGGACCATTAGGTATTAGTATATAAGATAGATAGTCTTGTATGAAGTTTTCTATTGAGTTCTCTTATGTTAACCCTAATACAAGGTTCACTTTCTTAATCCACTCTAAGGTTTTAAATTTGTAACACCTGCCAGAAACAATATGGTCAATGTACAGTTGAGCTACAACATTAATCAGGCTCTAGAACCAGAGTCATGGAACAGTGATTTTCATGCAATTTCTCTTCATAGGTCTATAGAACACTTGGCATCTGACATAAAAAATATCAAGAATTCTCTTTCTAGGATGTGCAAATACATCTTAGGTAAAACTATTGATGGTGATAAGGCTAACAAAGTACAGGATTTGAAAGGTGTTGGTAAAGTGGCATAGAAATTCATATTGGCTATCTATAAAGCTCATTGGGATAGCTTAGTCATCAACAAAACTAATATATCTTTTAGAAATAAAGTCAAGTCAAAATTCAGTCCCCAGGTTAGTAGACCTTAGGCAAGCATCAAAGCTAAGGAATTGGCAAAACTAACTCTCATATTGACTTTCTCTCCCTCCATTCCAGCTAAATCACCTAAGGAGGTAAATGAAATCTCCAAGTACTTCAAGAGAAATGAGAAGCAACCACAGAAGATCATACACCCAAGCTTCTTCATTGTCTAAACCGTCCTCACAGTTAAATTCATTCTTGAACATTATACTTGATGCTTTGAAAATTAAAGAAACTTTCCCACATCTTTAAAACCAGAAGATAGATCAAGTACAGAAAATTATCAACAGAACCAATAACAAGCCAAAACCTTGCTTGAACATGACCACAAAGGGTCTCTTGTAAAAAAAAAATATCATTCCTATGAACAAAGAGGCAGCAAATCGATATCTAAAGGATTTGAGTATGTATGTGATTAACATAAATTGTGCTCTCAAAGGTATAAAATCAAATATCATTGCTGATTTGAGTTATGTAGAAGTCAAGAGAATTGTGATCACAACTAACAATATAGCAAGCCTATCTGATCTTCAAGAGATCAAAAAATACATAAAAAATTCTTTCTCTACTGAAGTGGACCAGATCTCCTTTCTAAGACTTCCACAATCTAAATCGTACCTTAAGATTGTAGGTATCTTGTTCATCAGCAAACATTCAAACATACAAATTTTGTCTGACAAAGTTGAAAGCATCCTCAAGGCCAATCATATCTTCAATGATATAATATTTGTGTCTAAGCCTAAAATTATCAAGATCTCACCTAAATCTGATATAGTCATTATCTGTATTAACATATGGGACACTCAAAATGGTTCCAATGTGAAAAAAATCATCAACAGACACTTTAACATAAGAAGCTTTATTGCTATGGTTCGAGGAGCAAACATGAACCCAGAAGTCCTGCAATGTAAGAATTGCTGGAAATAGGGACACATGGCAGGGATTTGTTGCATTCAGGGGGCCAAATGTGTTAAGTGCAATGGGCCCCACTTAACTTCTCATCACTGTCATTTTGCTTGGTGTTGCAAAGCTAATGACAAACTAAATTCTCCCAGACAAAGACCAAGAAGGGTGAACCATGCTCTTATTCATTCAAGTGTCTCAACTGCAAAGGCAATCATTAAGCTGATTCAACTAAATGTCCTTCCTGGAAGTACCACTTTAACAAAGAATAGCACTTCAAAGAGTATACTAAACTTCAGGAATCCAGGAAGAATTCAATTTGTTCAACTATGAATGACAATATGATTTTGAAAGACCTTAGGATTTTTTTGCAAAACATCAGAAAAAACAATCTTACCATAAAGACAATCCTAGAAATCAATTACAATTTTGACATCATATTCATCCAAGAACTGTCTTGGACAATGATAAGATCAATTCCTAGCTCAACAGATAGTAAAGATGTTCTATTGGTAAGAGTTGTCAATTATCCCAATTAGCTCACTTTTGCTAGAGAACCTGACATGACAAAGGAGTGTCCTAGAGTCGCTATCTTTATCAACATTAGACTTGCTTTGTTTCACTTTTCTTTTCATAAAGACATTATTAATCACAGAGATATTCTTCTAGCTTTGTTTTTCATCAATAGTAAACTTCTCTGGATCATGAATGTATATTCTGATTCTTCTCACTCTGTGATAAAGTATCTCAAGGATATGGAAATCAACATTCACAATCTTTTAGTTATGACTGGAGACTTTAACATTCATAACAGTTTATGGGACCCTTCATTCCTTCATCATTCATCTATTAGTGATGACCTTATTATCATAGCAGACTCTTTTAATCTTAACCTCTTGACATCTATTAACCAAGTTCCTACTAGGTATTCTGATAACAACAACAACTCTAACTCAGTAATCGACTTAATATTTCTCTAATGCAACTCCACTGAATTGAACAATCATTCAATCTATCCTAACTGGTGTCTCACCTCTGACCATGCACTATTAACAATCACTATTCCTATTGCCAAAAAAAATATTGACCTTCAAAAAAGAGCTATCATTAAAAACAGTGATAAGGAAGATTTGTTCATTAAGGAAGTCATTGCGTCCTTTGCAAAATTGGACACATTGAACATTTTGGAGAAACATCAGTTGGAAAAAGTTGTCACCGATTTTGCTAATATCATAGAATCTGTGTGAACGAAGAATTCAAAAATTGTCAACATTACAAAGCATTCTAAAAGTTGGTGGAACAACGATTGCAACCAAGATCTGGCAAGTTATAGATCTTTGAAGAATATTGAAGACTGGAAGGCCTTTTGAAAAATGGTCAAAGATAAAAAAAGAGGTTTCTTTGATTAAAAAATTCAAGAAATCACCAACAAAAAGCAAGGACCTTGGGAACTCATGAGTTGGGTTAACAAGTGCAATCTCCCAGCCATTGAGATGATCAAGTATAATGGTCATCTGTGTTTAGAATTAGAGGAACTTTGGCAAGCCCTTCATTCTTTGTTCAACACTGCTCAATTTCGTCAAGTAGATGAGAATGTGCTAAATGAATTAAATCTATATCATTCTTTATTATGGCCACTATTTTTGGAGGAAGAATTTACAAGTGCCATTGTCAAGTGTAATAATTTGTCAGCTCCTGGCCCTAATAAACTGTTGTGAGAACACCTTAAATGCATTATCAAAGATAAGATATACCTTCAAAATATTATTGCCATCACTAATGCTTGTATTGAGTCAGGATATTGGCTCAATCATTTCAAAAAATTGACAATGATTGTTATCTCTAAACCTAATAAAACGTTGTATGATTCTCCAAAGTCCTTTAGGCTAATTGTGCTTCTTAACACTCTGGAGAAACTAATTGAGAAAGTAATTGGTGACAGGCTTCAATCCCATATCGTATCCAACAATTTCATCCACCAAAGTCAATTAGGCAGACTAAAATTCAAGTCTACTACTGATGTGGGTATCACTCTTACCCACTTCATACATATAGAATAGATCAAAAACATGTCGACCAGCTTGTTAGCATTTGACATTGCACAGTTTTTCCTATCACTTAATCATTGCCTTCTAACCCTCATTCTTGGCAAAGCATGCTTTGATTTGAGAGTTGTCAAGTTCTTCTCAAATTATCTTGTCAAAAGGAAAACCAAGTATTTTTGGAACAACTTTTCTTCTTCTCAATTTGAAGTTAACATAGGAGTGGGGCAAGGGTTGGCCTTATCTTCTATTCTCTCTGCTTTATACCTTTCTCCATTTCTTCATATCTTGGAAAAACACTTAAGATAGTCTTTTCTTAATACAAAGCAAATATTTTCAGATTTCTAATGTCTGTCTTTTTAGTAGTTACAATATAACATTCAACCTTCTTTCCAAATTTGGTCTTTTAGTCAAACATTCAAAGACTGAAGTCTTTCACTTCTCTAGGTCGCATGGGGTTTTTAACCCTCCTCCTCTTAACTTATCTACTATAGGTGGCCCAATTTTGCATCTAAAGGAAATGTGGGGGTATTTGGGTTTTATCTTTGACAGAAAACTTCTTTTTCATTAACATATCAACTTCTACACAAACAAAGCTATATCAACAGTCAAGTGTATGAAGATCTTAGGCAACTCGACAAGAGACTTAATACCACATCAAAAACATCTTCTATACAGAAGTTGCACTTTACCAATAGCATTGTATGGCTTTCAAATATAGTTCTATACTAAAGCCCCCCTTTCCTATCTGCTGAAGATTTTGGGGAAGCTTCAAAGACAGATGGCCTTATGGATAACTGGGGCATTCAAAACAGCTCCTTCTCTTGCCATTGAGACTATTGCTGGTCTTATTCCCATCCAATTACACTTGTAGAAGCTGAGTGGAAGATCTGAACTTAGAGCACATACTCTCTCTGACAGTCACATTCTTCGATCCCTCATGACAAACAATTCAGAATCAACTACACATCCTCATCCTCTTGTGCTTAGTTCATTAACTGAGCATTAACATGGTCTTATCAAAGGCTATCTAGTTGACATGGATAATTGGTTTAATGAAGTTTTCCCTTCTTTCGATTCCCTCAACCCTGAATTTAGACCAGGCAATAGAATTATAGACTGTTTTTTCAAAGATTGGATCCAACAACTTGATGATATAGCAATCAAATCATCAAATTCTCCATCGACTGTACTCATGGTTACAGATACAAGTGTCAAAAACAACATCACTTCTTCTATTGCACACATATATGTTTACAACAAACTGATAGTCAAAATGCTTCATCAGGCTATCAATGTCACAAGCACTGAAGTGGAATTTTTTGCCATTAGATGCAGTATTAACCAAGCGTTGCATCTGCAAAATATCTCCAAAATTATTGTCATCACTGACTCAATCCACATGGCAAAAAAGATATTCAATACATCATCTCACCCACTCCAGAAACAAGTAGCTCTTATTCTCAATAATCTTAGAGATTTCTTTAACAAATGTCATGAGAACATGATCAAATTCTGGAAATGCCCAAGTAAATGCAAGTGGAATCTTCACAAACATATTGATATTGAATCCAAGTCGTTCAATCTCACACCACTTTTCCCAAATAAAAATTCTTGGGATTTTAGCAAGAAATCCGAATGTAACAACAAAATTTTAGAACCTACATACAGCAAAGATGGTACATGGCTTCAATACATTGGCCATTCAAATACACTATGTGCAAGAGCCACAAGAGCAATAACCAATCATGCTCTTATCAGTGAATATCATCTACATTTCTTCCCTAGGGAGGAATTTAGTTGTCTGTGTGGCCTCTATCCTATAGAGACAAGACATTACATCCTTCATGAATGTAGAAGATTCAACGAATATTGGAATCCAAGGAGAGATTTGGTAGCATATTTTGTCTTGTTTTTGGAACTCAATCCAAATGTGTTTGCTTTTTTATCTTGTATTACTTAGTTAGCTAGATGTAGATCACTTTGCTAGAAACTTTTTCTTTGTGTCTTTTTCTTACTATTCCTTCTTCTCTTTCCTTTTCTTCTTTCTTTTGCATGTAGTCTTGGTTGTTATGTATGTAGTTATGAAGTAGCTACCATGGTCTGCCTATGTGCCTCATGTAATAAATTGTTGAATTTAAAAAAAAATATGGAGAAGAATTAAGTTGATCTGTACCAAAAGTAATATGTAAACTAGAAAGAAGATATTTACTTTTGCAAATATTTTGAACAGAGTAGAGCTTAAGTAAGCATTATTCATAATAGAGTTGAATAGATTAGATATGTTTGAGTAGTATGTAATACCAAGAAGATGTTTATAAAGTTAGATCTAAGATAGGGCTATAACAATATAAGAATAAAAGAAAGAAATAAGTGGAAAGTTGTTAGAATTGAAGATAGTAAACTCTATTTAGTTTCATTTCTTTTTGCTTTTCTATTTTCTTTATCTTCTTATTTTAAACTTAGAGTTAGGATTAGTATGATGATACATGTGACTGTCACATGATTAGGTATCACAGAAGAACATAAAATATTCTGAAAGAATAATATTATATTATATATTCTTTAGAGTAGGCTAAGTTTAGTGTAAACATAATATAAGATTCCTTTGTTGACTTAACTCTGATTCTTCAATCATAACAAAAGTAACCTTTACAACACTAGAAGGGTTGCTTAAATTTATACTTAGATTGATAAATTCACTAGCCATGTTCTAGACTATAATAAATAAGATACTTAAAAATATAATTAATACTAGAAAGATAGCAAGTTTTATTAATTATCAGAGTTGAAAGTAGTAAACTTGACTTTTTTTATTTTCATTTCTATTTTATTTTATTTTAATTTTATTTTGGACTTAGAATTAGGATTTAGTATGATGTTATATATGATTGCCACAAACTGTAACACATTGGTCACAAGTCACAAGTCATAGTTACATAATCATATATCATATAAAACATTGTGGAATATTCTAGAATAATAATATTATTCTACATATCAATAGCATGTGATATATATAGTCTTTAGAGTAGGCTAAGATTAGTACAGCATAGACCAGTAGTCTAGCATATATAAGATAGACACTTTTGTACTTGGAACTCCATTGAGTTCTCTTATGTTAACCCTAATATAAGATTTCTTTCTTGACTTAATACTTTGAGTCTTAAATCATAATATTGATGATATAATAGTAGGAACAGAGAGTAAAGAGAAACATGATGAATTGATAGAAGAAAATAATTTATATGTGAAACTTGTTATGATTCAAACCTCTTAAAGTTAGTATAAGAAAGAAAACCTTGTATTGGGTCAATATAAGAGAACTCAATAGAGTTCCTAGTACAAACTTGTCTACCTTATATATATTAGACTACTTGTCCATACTACACTATCATTAGTCTACCTTAAAAAGCTATGCATTATTCTTTAAATCAACATATATAAAACATATTGTATAATGTCATTTTATTTTAGGGCCTTTTACTATGCTCTATTATGACACATGATCTTGTGACTTGTGACAGATGTATAAAAGTTTGTAAAAGTTACCTATGATATTATGCTAATTCTAACCCTAAGTCCAAAATAGAAAATAAAATAAAATAAAAATAAAAATAAAATAGAGTTCATTGTTCACAATTCTGACAAAACTAGAGAAGTGTAGGTAGAAGATAAGAGAGGTAAAAATTTTAGAAGTAGTTATAGGACTAGAAGGAATAAAGATGAAAGTGGTATTGGATTGGTCAGTTTTTAAATCAGTAAAAGATATATATAAGTTTTTGGGGTTAGCTAGTTATTATAGAAGGTATTTGTGAAAGACTTTGCTAAGATAGTGAGGCTATCACATGAATTAACTAGAAAAGAATAAAAATGGGAGTAGGAGATAAAGCAGAAGAAGTTGTTTGAGACATTTAAGAAAAGATTTACATTTGCACAGAACTGATTCTAGTAGCACCAGATTTGGATAGAAGAATGAGGATAAAGGTAGATATATCTATATCTAGTTATGTGATGGAAGAAGTATTGTTAATGAAATATACAGATAGAAGATGGAGACCAGTAGCTTATCTTTAAAGTCATTGAATGAAACAGAGCAAAACTATGGAATTCATGATAAAGAAATGTTGGCAGTGATTAGAGGGTTGGAGGCATGGAGACATTTGTTAAAAGACATTTAGCTCAAGTTTGAGATCTGGATAGACTATAGGAATTTGGAATATTTTATAAAGATATAAAAGTAGAATTGGAGATGGAGTAGATAAGCCTTATATTTGCTGAGATTTGATTTTACTTTGGAGTATGTGCTAGGAGTAAGAATGGAAAAAACAGATAGTTTGAGTAGAAGGCCAGATCTGAAGGTAGAAGTGGAGAACAATAATGAAAATCAAAAATTAATAAAGAAAGAATGGGTGTGAGAAATGTTGGAAGCAGTAGTAAAAAAACCAGAGATAATATTAGTGGAAAAAATAGAAAATACAAGAGAGAAAGATACAAAAAGTGGTAAAAGTGGTAAAAGTGGTTGAAGAAATGAAAAAAAAAACAAGGGCTAAGGTATTAAGAGAAGATGAGTGGGAAATAGCAGAAGAGTTGGTATTGAAGGAGAGAAATATATATGTGCTAAACAATGAAAAGTTAAGATTAGAAGTGATTTAGTTATACTATGATGTGCTAGTAGTAGAATGTCAGAGTTGTGGATAATGGACTTAACTTTATTTTACTTTCTTACTTTTTTTTCTTTTCATTTTCATTTTTATTATCTTGGACTTATACAAAGAAGTATGGTCATCACTTCTTTCTCTCATACCATCATTTTATATGGTAACATCCATAAGAAAACTAGCAAATACATTGTTTCATACTATATATAATACTCTGAACAACCATCCAAATGTGTTAAATTATGAAGTCCAAGAAATCAAACTCTAAAAAACCTGAACCATACAATTTTAACATTTCATCTACAACAAATTGCTCCATTCCTTTGATCTCTTCTATCAAATCTTCAAGAGAGACTGCATCTGATGCATCCATGTCTGATATGGACTATGCTGAGTGAGTTGCTCTGATGGCAAACAAGCTATTAACTAGTCATATTAATAGCAGAGCACTGAAAGAGTCTACCATGCCCTTAGTTCTCTCAAAACCTCCTACTATCACTTAAACAGCAGAAGAAAACATGTTTATGCCTCAAGACTAAAGTATAGATGATACTATTACTGAACCCACTTTGGAATCTTCAGCAATACTATACCAAGAAAATCAACCTATGGATCCAGAACTCTGGGATAGTCTTTTTGCTCCAATTTCCTTATTTGATGTCAATCAATACCTCAATGGTGATGCCAAAAACATTACCTGTTCTCTTCTTAGAATAGTAGTGTTCATCAAGCAATGCTCTCTAAGCAACAAAACCATAAAGGACATTCCTGCAATTTCTGAGTTCAGCACTACAGTATGGTTTCTCATTAGCATGATTTATAAGTCTAAACAGGAATAGGTCTTTTTAACAATGTATGTCAGCTTAGTTTGTTAGCAAACCAATGTCACTTCTAACCACTCCCAATGGCAAATCTGCTGAAGTATCAAACTTTCCTTCCTCTATTTTCTCTAGGCTGAGTAAAGAAAACTTGGCCAAGTTGAGATATATCTCAAAGTCCAATACCAACAAGAAGTTTTATGCACAGGCTTCAAAATCAAATGTTGAAGACATTATCCATATCAAGGATGTGTTTCTTAATTTACCTACAAAAAAAGTCATTGAAATTAACAACATTATCAACAAAACAAGTTTAGTCAAACCAAAAACTAACATAACCACAAAAAGACCATCTAGAAAACAAATCATTATCCTGATGAGCAAGAATAATGCTGAAGACATCAGCAATCATGCCAACTACCATATCATCAACATCAACAGGTGTCTTAAAGAAGCCAGATCTAACATTGTAGCCAACTTTATCCATTTGGAAAACTATGGTGTTATCATAACTACTAGCTAAGCCACTTTTGCTCAAGATATGAGCATTATTGAAAAATATCTTAAAAAAGCTGAAAATATTGATTTGGATCTTATTAAAAGCTCTTACCTCCCTAAATTCAAATCTTACTTGAAAATTCTAGATCTTTCTTATATTTTGGAAAACACTAATCTTTCCATTACTTCTGAAATAGTCAAAGAAGTAATTAAAAAAACTTACATCTTCAATGACATCATCCTCACATTTAAGCCTCAAATTAACAAAATATCCTCCAAATCTGACTTAGTTATAGTCTGGGTTGACATCTTGGACTTATAAAATGGATCCAAAGTGAAATTTATTATCAATTGTCACTTTAATGTAGGATGCTATATTGCTACTGTATAAGATACAAACATAAACCCTGGAATTTCTCAGTGTAAGAACTGTTGGAAATAGAGTTACTTAATATTAGCATGCCAAGCACATAGGTCTAGGTGTGTAAAATGTAATGGACCTCATGACACCACAGAGAGAAGACATGATGCTGTAAAGAAAACTTGAAGACTAATTCTCCAAGGCTTGAAATAAAGAAGAGAGAACACTGTTCCTATTCCTTTAAGTGTATAAACTACAAAGGGAACCATCAAGTGGACAGTAACACATGTCTTTTCTAGCATAGCTATTTCAACAAAGAATGGCATGGTAAGAAACAATAAGAGCTCTACAAAAGCAGAGCAACATTGTCACACTCAGTAGAGTAATTTTTAATATATCTCCTTTTCTTTTTCTTTTCTTTTTCTTTTTTCTTTTAGTCTGTATTTAAGTAGCTATGAAGTAGTTATTATGAACTGCCACCATGCTCTGTGTAATAAATTGTTGATTTCAAAAAATAAAGAAGTGTGACATAACATCATATATAACAGTCATACAAGTTATAAAGCATGATAGAAGCATGATACCAGTCACAGGGTGGTCACATATGACAATGTCACAGATCACGTGATTATATGAGACAGAGAAGGATATAGAAGGTTTTGAAATAAGTAACATCATACAGTATAGCAATAGTATGTTGGTCTTATGAAAAGTACATAAATTTTAGAGTAAGTTAGTTGTAGTGTATATATGGACCATGGTCTGAAGTATATAAAATAGACTAACTTGTGCTTGAAACTCTATTGAGCTCTTTTGTGTTACTTAATACAAAAGTTATTTTTTATCTTTACTCAAGGACTTAAGTTATAACATAGGATAAGGAGGTAAATAAAAGACAATAGAGTTAGTGACAAGTAATTACTGGTGGCCATGCATGACAAAGGACATAGAAAAATAAAAATATGTAGAAGAATGTGATTTGTGTCAGATAATGAAAAATAAAACTGAGATACCAGTAGAAAAGTTGATAGTAAATGAGATACTAGAAATGCCATAGGCACACTTAATAGTGGACTTCATTACAAAGTTACCATTGGTAGCAGAAAAGGATACAATTCTAGTTGTGTGTAATAAGTTGTCAAAAATGGCACATTTTGTGACAACAGCAAAAGAGATATTGGTGGAAGAGTTAGTAAGATTATTTAGAGATAATGTATGAAAGTTGCATGAATTACTGGAGAGTGTGATATTAGATAGAGGACTACAGTTTGTAGCAGAGCTGACAAAGAATTGAATAGTATACTGGGAATTAAAATGAGATTGTTGATGGCATTCCACCCATAGATAAATAGGTAGATAGAATAGATGAACCAAGAATTAGAGCAATACTTGAGTTTTTACAGAATATAAACAGAGGGATTGGTTAAAGTGGTTAGTGATAGTGGAGTTTGTGGTGAACAACAAAGATATTGCCTTTTAGAACAAATTATGAAAGAGAGTTGAGAATGAAAGCAGATATGAGGAGAAAAGGAAAAGTAGAGAAAGTAACAGAGTTTGCAGAAAGAATGTGAAAAGTTTAGAAGGAAGCTGGAGTAGCATTAAGAAAAGCACAAAAATAAATAAAGAGACAAGTAGATAAGGGATGAAAAGAGGTAGAGGAATAGAAAAAAGATGATAAGATAATATTAAATACAAAGAATTTGATATTTGTAGTCAAGGAGATAGTGTCAAAAAATGCAGTGAAGTTAAAGCTACCAGCTTCTATGAGGATTTATCTAGTGGTAAATATTAGTCAGATAGTAAGGTATAGAGAACCAATGAAGAGAAAAAAGTGGAGGAACCAAAACCAATTGAAACTAATACTTCTAAAGTAGAAGAATGGAAAGTTGAGAAAATTATGAATGAGAGAAAAGTATGAGGAGTAATGAAGTATTTAGTGTATTGGAAGGAGTTTATAGTGGAAAATAATATGTGGGAAAAGAAGAAGACTTGGAAAATATTAAGGAGATAGCAGTAGAGTTTGAAGGAAAAATGAGTGTAAAAGTCACATGACAAGACAAAGTAAGAAAAAAAAAATTTAGAAAAAGTGTGGATAGTAAAGTTAAATCTGAATACTAAAGAGTTCAAAAGAAGTGACTTACTAGAAAAGTATATGGCAAAGATTTTATTTGGATGGGATATATCACAAAATGAACTACTCACTTATTTGTGATATGTCAGGCATGGTTCACACCAGGATGGAAGTCTGCAGAATGGACTTGGAGATAAACAGACTTGTGGAATGATCTTGGCTTTAGCTTATGTGCTGCACCATCTGTCTGCCATGTGGTCGCAACTTCAGATGATAGGAAGAAGTCTGAGATGGGAGTGAGTGCTGATTGGTGTGTCACCATTGAATACCAGAGATCAAGTTCAATAAGAGTTATTTTTGTTGATTATCAGTGTAACTACTAGTCTTATATACAAATGGATAGTATAGGAGATGCTTGGGGTTTTAGTGGTAAAACCCATATTTCTCCAAGTGGAGATTTCAGTGTTGAGACACTGACAGGGATAACTCTGTTATAGAAGACCAAGTCGAATAAGAGTATCTCTGCTTTGGAAGATGGAATACTGGATGGTTGCAGTACCACCATAAGACGTGTTGTGAGAAAGGTAGGCTTGTATGATTTGGAGATGATATCTCTGTAGGGATGTAATTTCTGGATGGATAGACTTGCATATGACATGATATCTGAACCTTAGGTGCACTTTCAGAGGTTTAGAAGTGATTCAGAAGTTCAATAATGATGACAATGATAATAATAGATAATGATTGATAATTATTGATGAAAACTGATATTATTAAGTCTAAGATCTAATCCTCAGATACAGAAGTATTTATACAAAATAGTGATGGTCTGTATACAAGCTGTTTCCATCACATGATCAAAACTCATACTTGGTGGAGCTGTCATCTATTATAGCAGATGTCAGGCTAATTTTAGAAGATAACTAATTATGTTACTACATTGATATGTTTGTATCTTTATGTTATAATGTATAATATATCATTAGAAACTGTTTGATAAACACTTTCCAACACAAGTTAAATCATGTGAATCCAACCAGCTGTTCATAAGATAATAGCCAACAAAACTTTTACAGTTACTGATAGCCTGATATCTCAGTTATTTGTTATTTCTTTTATATATCCTACATATATGTGGATAGCTCTCATTTGGGGCTTTCTACTACAACTTAGTTTGTGAAAATTGGTCCACTGATTGTGGAGATACAAGCTAAATAAATTTTGTGACAGGATGATAGAAAATTTGAGAATGAATATTTACAAAATTTAGAGAAAAATTAGACAAGGTGGAAAAAAGAAAAGTTAGACAAAGTTTCTTCAGAGGAGAAACCTTAAAAGAGGGGTAATGTCAGAGTTGCAAATATTGAACTACATTTCTATATCTATATTTCTATATAAATGCCTCTTTATCTAGAAAATATTCTAAGTAGGAAAAGAGACTTTTCTTATTTTTTACAATTAATATCCTCAATATTTAGGGAATATTGCTATATTTCCCCATTTTCCTTAAAAATACTAATATCAGAAATCCTTAAAGTAGACTTGGTCATTTTCCATTTTCCTATTATTTATTATTTCTTTTTTTCTCTTATAGTTTAATTTTATTGTTTCTTCTTTTGACTTAGCTAAGGATGTGATGTCACATCACATGTCACAGTCACATAGTCTTAACTTGATAGAACATCATAGAAACTACTAAAAGGACTTAGTTATAGCTTTAGGATAGTGTTACAAACTCAAGTCTTTAGAGTAGAACAAGTGAATGAATTCTTGTATTGGGTTAACACAAGAGAACTCAATAGAGAGCTCTGTACAAACTGGTCTTCCTTATATACCAAACTAGGTGGTCCATGCTAACTACTTCTCTAGCTTACCCTAAAGACTATGTGTTCTATACATTATATGACATCATTCTTTAGAACCTTCTATATTCTTCCATGTATCTTGTGACTTTGTAACTGTTACTGTTACTGTGTCATCTGATGTGACTGATGCGTAACAGCATGATCTCATCACTCTAATCCTAACCCTAAGTTTACAGGAAAGAAAAATAAATCAAAAAAGAAAAAGAAAAAGAGATTAAATAAAAAAGCTAGTGTCCAAACTTCACATGTCTGACAGGTAGGTTAAACTAACTTCTAGAAGCATACAAAGTAAATTACTCTATAGTAGGAACTTTATCAAGTTTTCTTGTGTTCCTCAATCTCTAAAGTTACAGTGACTTTTATCAATTACAGTTTTATTAAGAAACACTGGCTAAACATACAAAAGCTCTCTTGATTTATACCTGTCAAAAATTAGTATTTCTAATAAGACTAGCCAGATCTTAGCAGTAGTAGATATTATATTTTACTACAAGTTACACATTAGGTAGATATTGCTTGTTGTCTTTAGTCTGGATAAGCAAGATCTTATTTTGGGGTTTAAAGTATACAATTCAGAGGTTAAATGGTAAAAAGGAAAGATTGTCATGATGTGCTATCTTCACTGTTGCTCTGGTTACTAAGAAATCCAGAAAGCAAATAAACACTAGATATATGTTTTACAAACCTATCACTCTGGCCCCTTTCCCATTCTAGTGAATGATTCTGAAAAACTTGTTCTCTCTTCCCATATCTTAGATGAGTATGAAGAGAAATTGGGAAATTACATTTATATTACCTAACTGCTTTCTGAATGTTTGGACCTAGATCTCTACACTGTAGCCATCTGTTTGCAAGGTCTCTGAAGTCTTTAAGTGAAACAAGATAACAGATAAGAATATTTCTATACTTCCCTCTTATGTTCAGAAATTTGAGTTAGTGTTTGTAAAAGAAGACTTTAACACTCTTCAGGATTACTAGAGATAAGACATGCTATTAAACTCATTTCTAGAGCTAATTCCAAGTTGTCTAAGGCATATTTGTTGTTATCAGCTAAATAGTCAGAACTTAATGTATTTCTTACTAACTATCTCCAGATTGGTCAGATACACTCTTCTTGTAAGGAAACCCACCATCTTGTCAAGATTTAAGTCTTTAAATACCACTGATACCTGTTACCAACTCCATAAACTTCTTGTTCCTCTCAAGTTCTGCACCAAAATACCACTGCAATATTATTAGACTCTTGCTTGATTCTATGGTATCACTATAGATCTCTGCACACTCTCTCATGACTATCAACTCACTTTCTTCAACCACCTGCTCATAAGCTCCTACTATCTAGCACTATCATTCTATAGCTAAGTTACCAAATATCCTGTCTTATATTCTGCTTGATTAGAATAGAGTCATAGGTACTTAGAGTAGCTATCACCTCTAGAGAACTTCATTTTATTCTCTTAAGATTTCCTAGAGATAAGTTATGTAATTAGTAGCTAAGAATAATATTACTTAGGATTCTCTGAAAAATACAAACTCCACAAAACTCTGCAGACTTTATTCAGTTGTCCTAACACTTCTAAGTTTCCTATAGCTGTACCAGTGTTTTTTATCAAAAAGAGGGATAGCTCTTTCCTGTTAGTACAAGATGATAGAACTTCTAATGTTATGATAATCAAGAACAAATATCTGCTCTTCTTTGATCTCCAAGCTTATTTCACAACTTCAAGGCATCAAGTACTTGAACTTTACATGTAACATCATATTACAATTTCTTGGCCAAGTTTGAATAAATTAAATTAAATTAAAAAAGTAAAAAATGAAGAAAATGAATAAAAACCAAGTTCACTATCCTTGATTTTGATAACTTTAGAGTAGGTTAGTGTAATACACATAGACCACTTTGTATCAGAAACTCCATTAAGTTCTCTTGTATCACTTAATACATAAGTATACTTTTGTTTCTAACACTTAGAACTTAAGTTATAACAGAGATGCTCAATAATGAACTCTAACACAATAAAGATCAACAATCACCTAGATTCCAAGAAATACTGTGTGTGTAGTAAGCTAGGCTATATCACAAAAAACTGGTAGCACTAGCTATGATATTTAAGAATAGTCTAGTACTAAGAAAAAAGAAAGAAGTTAAAAGACAATGGGAGTTAGTGAACCCTTAGCTAGACTTTTCAAACAAGTTTGATATATTAACAAGGATTGTAGACAATATAAACATAGGTTCTATTGAAATAGAGAAATAATAAAAAGTAAGAAGAATAGGAGGAGAGTAAATTTGAGAAAGAATAATTTTTCATTTATATAAACCTTATTCTAATCTCTTAGAATTTTCTAGAAGTAAGTTATATCACTAGAACTTGCAAATGATAAACTTGAAAATCTGAAAATCTGAAGTGTTTTCTGTGTTTCCATCTAGTTACCCTGACAATATTTCTCTTAAATAACATTTTTTTAACAGTTACTACACTGCTTAGCTATCTTAAGCTACTTACTTAAGGAAAAACTAAAATACTATCTAGAAGTGCTCTTGAGCTTTCTTTTACTTATCAAATATGGTCCACATACTATAAAATGTTATTATCTAGCTGAAAAGCATTTTCCAGAATAATAGTAATATTTTTCGAGAGTTCAAAATAATAGAGCTTATCAACAAATTAACTTGAGTTCTAAATTCAGTTGTTGAAAATGCTCTGATCTTCCTAATTGAGGCTAATCTCAAACTAGTCTTGTATAACTTTACTTTTGTTAGATAAATCAAGTTGATATTTTTATATGATTGAAAATTATGCTGTATTAGGATAAAAGTATAAAAAGTACTAGAAAAAGAAAGTTATTCAGTTTACTAGACTTAGTATTACTATAAGTATCAGTAGTATGGACTTTTGTGCTCAGAAACAAAAGGATAGTTAAGAGTATAGAAATCTAGTTGTTATGATTATAAGATCTCAGAGTAAATCAAGTAAAAGAACCTTGTATTAGGGTAAATACAAGAGAACTCAATAGAGTTCTTAGTACAAACTTATCTACCTTATATATGCTGGGCCACTGGTCCATGCTACAGTACTATTAACCTATCCTAAAGGCCATGTGTTATCTATTAGGTTAATATGTGTTAAACACATTGTAATAACATCATTTCTTTCTAGAACCTTTCACCATGTTCCATTGTGACTGTGTGACCATTTGTGACTGTGACAAGTGATGTCACACTAACCCTAACCCTAAGTCCTAAAAATAAAAATAAAAATAAAAATGAGAAAGAAAATAAAATAAAACAGAGTTCATCATTTCTGACACTAGTCATTTGTAAGTCAACTCAAAAACATAAGATATAGTTGTCATATCCTGATCTGGTCACATCCATCCCAACCCAAAGATAACACCTCTCTTCTTATCTGCACTCACAAACCTCTTCTAGTGCAGATCAGCTATGTCAATCACTCCTCAGACTTCCTCACTGGATCCTTAACAACTCCCATAAATCTCCATGCCCCCATCTGAAGACCACCAAGAACTAGGGTAACTTGCTTACAGTCTCCATTTCTAGATGACTATCTTAGGTAGAGTATATAGTATATAAGATAGATAATCTTGTACAGAGTTCTCCATTGAGTTTTCTTATGTTAACCAATAT
>Ga0157358_1000426_pt1 | contig 17504 bp, 18 predicted proteins | sample AttcapACBM2_FD_111484 | JGI IMG/M metagenome (GOLD analysis project Ga0157358, IMG submission 111484) | Fungus gardens microbial communities from leaf cutter ant in Botucatu, State of São Paulo, Brazil - Atta capiguara ACBM2 | ecosystem: Host-associated > Fungi > Mycelium > Unclassified ... | reverse complement strand
GGGCGCAAGCCCAAGCTGGCCGATCTGCCCATCCCGACGGATCTGCGGCGGGACGAGCAGGGCAAGCCGGCTACTTGATGACGCCGCAGGCGACGCGGGCGCCGCCACCGCCCAGTGGCTTGGGCTGGTCGGAGTAGTTGTCGCCCCCGGCATGGACCATCAGTGCATGGCCCTTGAGTTCTTCCAGGCGCTTCAGGCGCGGTGCCAGCACCGGCTGGGTGGCCATACCGTCGGCGGTCACATAGAGCGCCGGCAGCTCGCCCAGATGGCCATCGTCCGACCAGGGGGCGCTGTGCTTGCCGGTGTTGCGTGGATCGAGGTGGCCGCCCGCAGCGCCACCGGCGGTCAGGGTACCGTTCATCTCGGCCGGTCCGCAGTTGGGCTTGGTGTGCACGTGGAAGCCGTGGATGCCGGGTTCCAGTCCTTTCAGGTCGGGGGTGAAGACCAGGCCATACTTGGAGCGGGTCACCTGGACGCTGCCGACGCTTTCGCCCACACCGTCGGTGGTGACCTTGTTCAGCGGGATCGTCAGGGATTCGGCGGCCTGGGCGGTGCCTGCCAGGCAGGTGGCCAACAGCGTCGCGGTCCAGATCTTCATCGTCATGCTCCTCGGATAGGCGCGTTAGCGCGGATTCTAGACAGACCCGCGGCCCTCTTGCGCGGTTCAGCGCACGCCTTCGCCGATCCGTAACCAGTCCTGTATCACCCCAGCGAAAACCCCGCTGATTCAAGGTGTTGAGCAGTTGGCCCGGAGCTTGCTCAAGCCCTTGCGAACAGTGCGCTGCGTCAACTTTCCGTGATGCGGTGCCGGCAAGCGAGGAATGGGTGTGAAAGTCGACAAATCCTTGATGATGGGCAACATGCGTGGTCTGGCGCGCGGCAACCTGGGCGTGCCGCTGGCCGTCCTGGCGATGCTCGCCATGATGACCCTGCCCATGCCGCCGTTCCTGCTGGACGTGCTGTTCACCTTCAACATCGCCCTGTCGATCGTGGTCCTGCTGGTCAGCGTCTACGCCCTGCGACCGCTGGATTTCGCCGTCTTCCCGACCATCCTGCTGGTGTCGACGCTGCTGCGCCTGGCGCTGAACGTGGCCTCCAGCCGCGTGGTGCTGTTGCACGGCCAGAACGGCCACGACGCCGCGGGCAAGGTCATCCAGGCCTTCGGCGAGGTGGTGGTCGGCGGTAACTACGTGGTCGGTGCGGTGGTCTTCGCCATCCTCATGATCATCAACTTCGTGGTGGTGACCAAGGGTGCCGGCCGGATCTCCGAGGTGTCGGCCCGCTTCACCCTGGATGCCATGCCCGGCAAGCAGATGGCCATCGACGCCGACCTCAACGCCGGCATCATCGACCAGGTCGAAGCCAAGAAGCGCCGGACCGAAGTGGGTCAGGAAGCCGACTTCTACGGCTCCATGGACGGTGCCAGCAAGTTCGTGCGCGGCGATGCCATCGCCGGCCTGTTGATCCTCTTCATCAACCTGATTGGCGGCATGGCCATTGGCATGGCCCAGCACGGCCTGCCGTTCGGCGAAGCGGCGCGCATCTACGCCCTGCTGACCATCGGTGACGGCCTGGTCGCCCAGGTGCCGTCGCTGCTGCTGTCGGTTGCGGCCGCCATCATGGTGACCCGGGTGTCCTCGTCGGAAGACATGGGCCAGCAGGTCAATCGTCAGATGTTCGCCTCGCCCAAGGCGCTGGCGGTCTCGGCCTTCATCATCATCGCCATGGGCCTGGTGCCGGGCATGCCGCACCTGCCGTTCCTCGGCCTGGGTGGCGCCGCTGCCGCTGGCGCCTGGCTGATCTACAAGCGCCAGCGCCAGGCCAAGCAGACCGCCGAGGTGGAAGCCAAGAAGCAGCAGGACCTGGCCCCCGTGCAACGTCCGGCCGAAGCCAAGGAGCTGGGCTGGGACGACGTGACCCCGGTGGACATGGTCGGCCTGGAAGTCGGCTACCGGCTGATCCCCATGGTTGATCGCAACCAGGGTGGCCAGTTGCTGGCGCGGATCAAGGGCGTGCGCAAGAAGCTGTCCCAGGACCTCGGCTTCCTGATGCCCTCGGTCCACATCCGCGACAACCTGGACCTGCTGCCCAATGCCTACCGTCTGACATTGATGGGCGTGAGCGTTGCCGAGGCCGAGATCTATCCTGACCGCGAACTGGCCATCAACCCCGGCCAGGTCTATGGCACCCTCAACGGGGTGGCCGCCAAGGATCCGGCATTCGGCCTGGAGGCCGTCTGGATCGACGTCACCCAGCGCGACCAGGCCCAGTCCCTCGGCTACACCGTGGTGGACGCCAGCACCGTGGTCGCCACCCACCTCAACCAGATCCTCTTCAAGCACGCCCACGAGTTGATCGGCCACGAGGAAGTCCAGCAGTTGCTGCAGGTGCTGGCCAAGAGTTCGCCCAAGCTGGCCGAGGAGCTGGTGCCCGGCATCGTGTCCCTGTCGACCCTGCTCAAGATCCTCCAGCAGCTGCTGCAGGAGCAGGTACCGGTCCGTGACATCCGCACCATCGCCGAAGCCATCGCCAACGTCGGTCCGCGGAGTCAAGATCCCGCCGCCATCGCCGGTGCCGTGCGGGTCGCCCTATCCCGTGCAATCGTCCAAAACATCGTGGGAATGGAGCCTGAGCTGCCTGTTATCACCCTTGAGCCAAGGTTGGAACAGATGTTGCTAAACAGTATGCAGAAGGCCGGTCAAGGCGCTGAGGACGGCATGTTCCTCGAACCTGGCATGGCGGAAAAACTGCAGCGTTCCCTCATCGAGGCGGCGCAGCGTCAGGAAATGATGGGTAAGCCAGTGGTGCTGCTGGTAGCCGGTGCGATCCGCGGGATGATGTCCCGCTTCGCGCGGATGGCGGCGCCGAACATGAGTGTACTGGCCTACCAGGAAATTCCGGACAACAAGCAGGTCACCATCGTCGCTACCGTTGGCCAGAATGGCTGAGGTCTAGATCATGCAAGTCAAACGTTTCTTCGCCGCCGATATGCGTCAAGCCATGAAGCTGGTACGCGACGAGCTGGGTCCGGACGCTGCCATCCTCAGCAACCGCCGGGTCGCCGGCGGGGTCGAGCTGACCGCTGCCCTGGACTACCAGGCGCCGGCCCCGGCTGCGCCCAACGCCGAGCTGCAGGCGGAGCTGCGCAAGACCCACGCGAAGATCGCCCAGGCCCATGCCGACCTCAGCATCCGCGCGCCGGGGGTACCCACCGCCGCGCCCAAGGACAAGCAACTGCTCGGCGCCATCAGCGCCGCCGACAGCCGTCGCGAGCCGGTGATCGCCCCGCGCGCGCCGCAGCCGGCCGCCGCTCCGGCCCCCAGTGCCGCGCCGGCCGACCGCCGCGCCCTGGACGCCATGCGCAGCGAACTCAGTGGCCTGCGCGAACTGCTGGAGGTCCAACTCGGTTCCATGGCCTGGACCCAGGTGCAGTCCACCCGTCCGCAGCAGGCCGGCCTCTGGCGCCGTCTGCAGCGCATGGGCCTGCCGGCCGAACTGGCCCGCCACCTGCTCGACAGCGTGGCCAAGATCCAGGACCCGCGCCACGCCTGGCGCATGCTGCTGGCCAACTTCGCCCAGCTGGCCAAGACCACCGACGCCAAGATCCTGGAGGAGGGCGGCATCGTCGCCTTCGTCGGGCCGGCCGGCATGGGCAAGACCACCTCTCTGGCCAAGCTCGCCGCCAGCTACGTGCTCAAGTACGGTCCCCAGAGCCTGGCGCTGGTCAGCATGGACAGCTTCCGCATCGGCGCCCAGGAGCAGATCAAGACCCTCGGTCGTATCCTCGACGTGCCGGTGACCCTGGTCGACCCGGGCCAGTCCCTGGCTCAGGCCCTGGCGCCCCTGGCCCGCAAGCGCCTGGTGCTGATCGATACCGCCGGCATGCCCGCCAACGATCCGGCGCTCAAGGTGCAGCTCGAAGCCCTGGCCAATCGCCAGCTGAAGATTCGCAACTACCTGGTGCTGGGCGTCACCAGCCAGAGCCAGGTGCTCAAGGCGGCCTACCACAGCTACCGGCGTTGCGGCTTGAGCGGCTGCGTGCTGACCAAGCTGGACGAGGCCACCAACCTGGGCGAAGCCCTGGGGCTGGCCATTACCCAGCGCCTGCCGGTGGCCTACATCGCCGACGGCCCGCGCATCCCGGATGACCTGCACCCGGCGCGCAGTCACCAACTGGTGAGCCGTGCGGTGAGCCTGCAGGCGCCCGAAGAGCCGAGCGAAGAAACAATGGCGGGCCTGTTCGCCGGCCTGTATCAAAATGCCGCCCGCCGCGCCGGCTAGCGCGGACGAACGGTATACGTGCATCGCATGCCTGGGCACGCCAAATGCACTTGGTCTAAAGTGTGACGGATTTCAATCAAAGGTATCAGGCAATGGGTAGCATGCATCCCGTCCAAGTCATCGCGGTCACGGGCGGTAAAGGCGGTGTCGGCAAGACCAACGTGTCGGTCAACCTGGCCTTGGCCCTGGCCGATATCGGGCGGCGCGTCATGCTGCTCGACGCCGACCTGGGCCTGGCCAACATCGACGTTCTCCTGGGCCTCTCGCCCAAGCGCACCCTGGCCGATGTCATCTCCGGCGAGTGCGACCTGCGCGACGTGCTGCTGCAAGGTCCGGGCGGCATCCGCATCGTGCCCGCCGCCTCGGGCACCCAGGCGATGGTCAACCTGACGCCGGCCCAGCATGCGGGCCTGATCCAGGCCTTCAGCGACATCAGCGAGAATCTCGACGTGCTCATCGTCGATACCGCCGCCGGCATCGGTGACCAGGTGGTCAGCTTCGTCCGCGCCGCCCAGGAAGTCCTGGTGGTGGTGTGCGACGAACCCACCTCCATCACCGATGCCTACGCCCTGATCAAGCTGCTCAATCGCGACCATGGCGTCACCCGTTTCCGGGTATTGGCGAACATGGCGCTGACGCCCCAGGAAGGTCGCAATCTCTTTGCTAAGCTGACCAAGGTGACCGATAGGTTTCTGGATGTCGCCCTGCAGTACGTGGGTGCCATTCCGTTCGACGAAGCGGTGCGCAAGGCCGTACAGAAACAGCGCCCCGTGTTCGAAGCCTTCCCCCGGGCCAAGGCCTCGTTGGCCTTCCGGGCGGTGGCGCAGAAAGTCGATGGCTGGCCGCTGCCGGCCAACCCGCGCGGCCATCTCGAGTTCTTCGTCGAGCGCCTTGTGCAACCAGCCACCGGTACCCACGCATGACAGCATCCAGCGGGCTTCGCATGTACAGCAAAACTTCCGAACGTACCGAGCAGGAGCAGCTCATCAACCGCTACGCGCCGTTGGTGAAACGCATCGCCTACCACCTCCTGGCGCGGTTGCCCGCCAGCGTGCAGGTCGAAGACCTGATGCAGGCCGGCATGATCGGCCTGCTGGAGGCTTCACGCAAATACGACTCCGGCAAGGGTGCCAGCTTCGAGACCTACGCCGGCATCCGCATCCGCGGCGCCATGCTCGACGAGGTGCGCAAGGGTGACTGGGCGCCGCGTTCGGTCCATCGCAACACGCGCATGGTCACCGACGCCATCCGGGCGGTAGAGGCGCGCACCGGTCGCGACGCTAAAGATTCCGAGGTCGCGGCCGAACTTAAATTGAGTCTGGATGAGTACTACGGCATCCTTGGCGACACCATGGGTAGTCGCCTGTTCAGTTTCGACGACCTCATGGAGGGTGGTGAGCATGGGCTCGAGGAGAGCGGTTCGCATGAACTCGAACCCGGGCGCGGCCTGGAGGACGAGCGCTTCCGCAAGGCCCTGGCTGACGCCATCGCCAATCTTCCGGAGCGCGAACGCCTGGTGCTCTCGCTGTATTACGACGAGGAACTCAACCTCAAGGAAATCGGCGAGGTACTGGGAGTGAGCGAATCCCGGGTCTGCCAGCTACACAGTCAATGCGCGGCGCGCCTGCGGGCTCGGCTGGCGGATTGGCGTTCGCGTTAACGGGCTGGTACTCAGGCTACTACGATTGCTTAGGCGCGCCTTGCGGCGCGTGTGCGGATTAGGACGGAGGTCGACTTGGACAAGAACATGAAAATCCTCATCGTGGACGATTTTTCCACGATGAGACGCATCATCAAGAATCTGCTGCGTGATCTGGGATTCACCAACACGGCCGAAGCGGACGACGGCAATACCGCCCTGCCCATGCTGCAGAGCGGCAACTTCGACTTTCTCGTCACCGACTGGAACATGCCCGGCATGACCGGCATCGACCTGCTGCGTCAGGTCCGCGCCGATGCCCGCCTGAAGACCCTGCCGGTGCTGATGGTGACCGCCGAGGCCAAGCGCGAGCAGATCATCGAAGCCGCTCAGGCCGGCGTGAACGGCTATGTGGTCAAGCCTTTCACCGCCCAGGTGCTGAAAGAAAAGATCGACAAGATCTTCGAGCGGGTGAACGGCTGAAGAAAGCCGCGGGGACGTTATGGATCAGCTTGGCAACAACAGCTTCAGCGACTTCGAGTCGGTTCTAAAACAGCATGCCCAAGAGCTGGTGAAATGCCTGGAAAGCGGCGACTTCGCCCAGGCCGTGCAGGTCATCAATGAGCTCAACCAGATTCGCGACCGGGGGCTCTACCAGGAAGTCGGCAAGCTGACCCGCGAGTTGCACAACGCCATCGTCAACTTCGAGATCGACCCGCGCGGCATGGCCGGTGAGGAAGTCTCCCAGATCAGCGATGCCACCGATCGTCTCTCCTACGTGGTGAAGATGACCGAGAACGCCGCCAACCGGACCATGGACCTGGTGGAGGAGAGCGCGCCGCTGGTGGGCAACTTCGGTGATGAGGCCCGGGCGGTCCACGCCGACTGGAAGAAATTCATGCGCCGCGAAATGGGCCCGGACGAATTCCGCGAGCTCGCCAAGCGGGTGGACGCCTTCCTCAGGCACAGCGAGAGCAGTGCCGAACAGTTGTCGTCCAAGCTCAACGACATCCTCCTCGCGCAGGATTACCAGGATCTCACCGGGCAGGTGATCAAGCGGGTGGTCAATCTCGTCGGGCAGATCGAGAAAGACCTCGTCAAGCTGGTGATGATGGCCAGTCAGGTCGACCGCTACACCGGCTTCAGCCACGATCACACCGCGCTGATCGAACAAAACCGTAAAGAAAAGACGATGAAGGGTGAAGGTCCGCAGATTCATGCCGATAAGCGTGAAGACGTCGTGGCCGCTCAGGTCGACGTCGACGATCTTCTATCCAGTCTGGGCTTCTGACCCAGACCCTCTTGGGGAGTGCAGGAATGAGCTTCGACGCCGATGAAGAAATCCTTCAGGATTTCCTAGTTGAGGCCGGCGAGATTCTCGAACAGTTGTCCGAACAATTGGTCGAGCTGGAAAGCCGCCCGGACGACATGGATCTGCTGAACGCCATTTTCCGTGGCTTCCATACTGTCAAGGGCGGTGCCGGGTTCCTGCAACTCCATACCCTGGTCGAGTGTTGTCACATCGCGGAAAACGTCTTCGACATCCTGCGCAAGGGCGAACGCCGCGTGGATGCCGAGCTGATGGACGTGGTGCTGCAGGCCCTGGATTCCGTCAACGAAATGTTCGGTCGGGTCCGCGAGCGCGAAGAGCCGCAGCCGGCCTCGCCCGAATTGCTCGCTGCCCTGGCCCGTCTGGCCGAGCCGGCGGGCAGTGCGCCAGCACCGGCGCCCGAACCCGTGCCGGTTGCTGTTGCACCGGTCGCGGCTCCGACACCGGCGCCCGCCGCCGAGGCTGCCGAACCGGAACTGAGCGACGCCGATTTCCAGAATCTGCTCGACGCCCTGGGCAGCGAGTCGAGCGCCGAGTCGACGCCGGCCGCCGCCAGTGCCACGGGTGGTGACGACATCACCGACGACGAGTTCGAAGCCCTGCTCGATCAACTGCATGGCAAGGGCCGGTTCAGCGAAGCCCCGGCGCCTGTCGCCGCCACTCCTGCGCCTGCCGTCGCACCCGCTGCCGCCGCTGGTGATGAGATCACCGACGATGAATTCGAAGCCCTGCTCGATGAACTGCATGGCAAGGGCAAGTTCGTTGCCGCCGAGGCCGCGGCGCCCGTGGTCACCCCGTCCGCCGCTGGTGCCGTTACGGCAGCCGGTGACGAGATCACCGATGACGAATTCGAGTCGCTGCTCGACGAACTACACGGCAAGGGCAAGTTCAGCGGCCCGGCCGTTGCCGCCGAGCCGGTAGCACCGCCCGTGGCGGCTGCCGCGGCCAAGCCGGCAGCGGCTCCGGCGCCCGTCCCCGCGGCGAAACCGGCTCCGGTCGCTGCCGAGGTCGCTCCGGCCCGCGCCGAGCCGCCCAAGCCGGCCGTACCGGCCCCTGCGCCGGCCGAGCGCCCCACCAGCGAAGCGGAAACCACCGTGCGGGTCGATACCGCGCGGCTGGACGAGATCATGAACATGGTCGGCGAACTGGTGCTGGTGCGTAACCGCCTGGTGCGCCTGGGCCTGAACAGTGGTGACGAGGCCATGGCCAAGGCAGTGTCCAACCTCGACGTGGTCACCGCCGATCTGCAGACCTCGGTCATGAAGACCCGGATGCAGCCGATCAAGAAGGTGTTCGGCCGCTTCCCGCGTCTGGTCCGCGACCTGGCGCGCAGCTTGAAGAAAGAGATCAACCTGGAGCTGGTCGGCGAAGAGACCGACCTGGACAAGAACCTGGTCGAGGCCCTGGCCGATCCGCTGGTCCACCTGGTGCGCAACGCGGTCGACCACGGTATCGAAGACCCGGCCGAGCGCGAAAGCAACGGCAAGTCCCGTGCCGGTCGCGTGGTGCTCTCCGCCGAGCAGGAAGGCGATCACATCCTCCTGTCGATCTCCGATGACGGCAAGGGCATGGACGCCGACCTGCTACGCAACAAGGCGGTGGAAAAGGGCCTGCTCGACCGCGACGCGGCCGATCGCCTGACCGAAACCGAATGCTTCAACCTGATCTTCGCCCCGGGTTTCTCCACCAAGTCCGAGATCTCCGACATCTCCGGGCGTGGCGTGGGCATGGACGTGGTCAAGACCAAGATCAGCCAGCTCAACGGCACCCTGAACGTCTACTCCACCAAGGGCCAGGGTTCCAAGATCGTCATCAAGGTGCCCTTGACCCTGGCGATCATGCCGACGTTGATGGTGATGCTGGGCAACCAGGCCTTCGCCTTCCCGCTGGTCAACGTCAACGAGATCTTCCACCTCGACCTGTCCCGCACCAACGTGGTGGACGGCCAGGAAGTGGTGGTGGTACGCGACAAGGCACTGCCGCTGTTCTACCTCAAGCGCTGGCTGGTGCCCGGTGCGGCCCATGTCGAGCAGGGCGAGGGACACGTGGTGATCCTCTCGGTCGGCACCCAAAGGATCGGCTTCGTGGTCGATCAGCTGGTGGGCCAGGAAGAGGTGGTGATCAAGCCGCTGGGCAAGATGCTGCAAGGCACGCCCGGCATGTCCGGGGCCACCATCACCGGCGACGGTCGCATCGCGCTCATCCTCGATGTGCCCAGCATGCTCAAGCGTTACGCCCGCCGCGGGCTCTGAGTCGAGACGGCACGAGCGGCGTCGGTCCCCTGGACCGGCGCCTTCGGGTGGCCTGCGCCGCCCCAGGTTAGGAGTTTCAACGTATGCCGGTAAAAGTACTGGTGGTGGACGATTCCGGCTTCTTCCGGCGTCGGCTCAAGGAAATCCTGGCAGCCGACCCGAACATCTCGGTGGTGGGCACGGCCAGCAACGGGCGCGAAGGGGTCGACCAGGCCCTGGCACTGCGCCCCGATGTCATTACCATGGACTACGAGATGCCGATGATGGATGGCATCACCGCCGTCCGCCACATCATGCAGAAGTGTCCGACGCCGGTACTGATGTTCTCCTCGCTCACCCACGAAGGCGCCCGGGTCACCCTGGATGCCCTGGATGCTGGCGCGGTCGACTACCTGCCGAAGAACTTCGAGGACATCTCGCGCAATCCGGCCAGCGTGCAGAAGCTGCTGTGCGAGAAGATCCATCATATCGCCCGTTCCAACCGCCGCTTCGCCGTGGCACCCAGCGTCGCGCCGGCCGCTCCGGCGAGTGCGGCAGCCGCCCCGGCCACGGCCCGGGCGACCTCGCGTCCGGCTGCGCCCAGTGGTACCCAGGCGGGCCAGGCGCCGAGCGCACCGACGTCGCCGCCGCCCAAGCGCAAGCACTATCGGCTGGTGGCCATCGGTACCTCCACCGGCGGCCCGGTCGCCCTGCAGCGGGTGCTCACCCAGCTGCCGGCCAATTTCCCGGCGCCGCTGGTGCTCATCCAGCACATGCCGGCGGCCTTCACCAAGGCCTTCGCCGAACGTCTGGACAAGCTCTGCCGCATCAGCGTCAAGGAAGCCGAGGACGGCGACCAGCTGCGTCCGGGTCTGGCGTTGCTGGCGCCCGGCGGCAAGCAGATGATGGTGGACGGCCGCGGCACGGTGAAGATCCTGCCCGGCGACGAACGCCTCAACTACAAGCCCTGCGTCGACGTGACCTTCGGCTCCGCGGCCAAGGCCTATGCCGACAAGGTGCTGGCGGTGGTGCTCACCGGCATGGGCGCCGACGGCCGGGAAGGCGCGCGGATGCTCAAGCAGTCCGGCAGCCAGATCTGGGCGCAGGACGAAGCCAGCTGCGTCATCTACGGCATGCCCATGGCCATCGCCAAGGCCAATCTGGCCGACGCCATCTATGGCCTGGACGATATCGGCAAATACCTGAGCGAGGCCTGTTCGTGACGGCAGCCTCGCAGTCGCGAGAAGGCGATTGACCTTGGACGTCCTCAGCCTCATCGGCCTACTGCTGGCCTTCACCGCCATCATGGGTGGCAACCTGCTCGAGGGCGGCTCCTTCGGTGCCCTGGCCAATGGCCCGGCGGCGTTGATCGTGGTGGGCGGCACCCTGGGTGCCGTGCTGCTGCAGACTCGTCTGCCGGTGCTGCGCCGCGCCCTGACCATGTCGCTATGGGTGTTCACGCCGCCGCCGCTGGACATGGCCGGTGGCATCCGCAAGGTGGTCAACTGGAGCAGCGTGGCACGCAAGGATGGCCTGCTCGGCCTGGAGCCCTTGGTCGGTCGTGAGGCCGATCCCTACGCCGCCAAGGGCCTGCAACTGCTGATCGACGGCACCGAGCCGGAAGCCCTGCGCAGCATCCTGGAGGTGGATCTCTACGGCCAGGAGGATCGCGACCTCGCCGCCGCCAAGGTCTTCGAGGCCATGGGGGGCTATTCGCCCACCGTCGGCATCATCGGGGCGGTCATGGGGCTGATCCACGTCATGCAGAACCTGGCCGATCCGTCGCAGCTGGGCAGCGGCATCGCCGTGGCCTTCGTCGCCACCATCTACGGTGTCGGCTTCGCCAACCTGCTGCTGCTGCCCGTCGGCAACAAGCTCAAGGCGTTGACCCTGCAGCAATCGCGTTACCGGGAGATGCTGCTGGAGGGGTTGATGTCCATTGGCGAAGGCGAGAATCCCCGCTCCATCGAAATGAAGCTGCAAGGTTTCCTGGACTAGGAGGACGTCGCATGCCTCGTCGCCGCCGTCCCGAAGAGCACGAGAACCACGAGCGCTGGCTGGTTTCCTACGCGGACTTCATCACCCTGCTGTTCGCCTTCTTCGTGGTCATGTATTCCATCTCCTCGCTGAACGAGAGCAAGTACAAGGTGCTCTCGGACAGCCTGTCGGGGATCTTCAGCCAGCCGGAGCGGGCGCTCAAACCCATCCCCCTCGGCGAGCAACGACCCGCCGGGATAGCGCCCACCGTGATGGACGCCAACGCCCATCCCGACCAGACCAGCACCCAGTCGCCGCGCGACCCGCTGCAGCAGATCGCCGACAGCGTGCGAGCGACCTTCGGTGATCTCATCGCCGGCGACCAGCTCAACATCAGGGCCAGCGAGATGTGGCTGGAGATCGAACTCAGCTCCAACCTGTTGTTCGCCAGCGGCGATGCCCTGCCGAGCAATCCCGCCTTCGGCCTGCTGGAGAAGGTAGCCAAGATCCTGGCGCCCTTCAGCAATCCGATCCAGGTCCAGGGCTACACCGACGACCGTCCCATCAGCACGGCGCTCTATCCCACCAATTGGGAGCTCTCGGCGGCCCGGGCAGCCAGCATCGTGCGGCTGTTGATCGGCAACGGCATCGCCCCGCAACGGCTGGCCGTGGTCGGCTATGGCGCCTACCAGCCGGTGGTCGACAACAACAGCGAGGCCGGACGGGCTCGCAACCGACGGGTGGTGCTGCTGATCTCGCGCAACCTCAATCTTTTCCGCCCACAGAGCACCTTGCAAAATTCGTCGACTGGCACACAATCTGCAACTGCACCTGCAGAACCAGCGCCTTCGGGGGCGTCTGTCAAATCTTCGTCGCCGGCCGCTGCGCCGGCACCTTGACCCGGCCGGTCGTGTCGTCGGGAGGAAGTCTGCACATGAGAGTCTGGGCTATCGCCAATCAGAAGGGTGGGGTAGGCAAGACCACCACCACCGTTGCCCTCGCCGGGTTGCTCGGCGATGAGGGCAAGCGCGTCTTGCTGGTGGACCTCGATCCCCATGGCTCCCTGACCAGCTATTTCGGGCAGGATCCGGATATCCTCGAGCACAGTACCTTCGATCTGTTCCAGCACGGTGGCCAGGTGCCCGAGGGGCTGCCGAAGCGGCTGCTGCTGCCCACCAGTCATCCGCAGCTGTCGATGCTGCCGTCCAGTACCGCCCTGGCCACCCTGGAACGCCAATCGCCGGGCCAGAGCGGCCTGGGCCTGGTGATCGCCAAGAGCCTGGCGCAGCTGTGGAACGACTTCGATCACGTGCTGATCGACAGCCCGCCGCTGCTCGGCGTGCTGATGGTCAACGCCCTGGCGGCCAGCCAGCACCTGGTGATCCCGACCCAGACCGAATTCCTCGCGCTCAAGGGGCTGGAGCGCATGGTCAACACCCTGACCATGATCAACCGCTCGCGCAAGCAGGCCTTGCCGTACACCATAGTGCCGACCCTGTTCGACCGCCGCACCCAGGCGTCCATCGGCACCCTCAAGGTGTTGCGCAATACCTATCCGCAGCAGCTGTGGCAGGCGTTCATCCCCATCGATACCCGCCTGCGCGATGCCAGTCGTTCCGGGCAGGTGCCGTCGCGCTACGAAGCCAACAGCCGCGGCGTCATCGCCTACCGGGCGCTGCTGCGGCATCTGCTCGACGGAGCACCCAGCACCCAGGTCGCCTGATTCAAGTTTTCCCTCGTGCCGGCCGATAGGCTGGACAATCAACCCACGTAGATCGCCATGAGCCAACCGACGTCCCTCGACAACCGTCCTCAGCGTGTCCTCCAGGGCTATCTCGATGCCCTCTTGCTGGACGCGTTCCTGGAGCTGCCGACCGCCGAGAACGTGCCGGTCGCAGCGCCCGTGGCGGCGCCTACCGAGCCGGTCGCCAGCGTCAGCGAAGACGAATTCGCCGCGGCGGTGCGGGAAGAGCTCGAACGCGATGCTGAGCTACAGCTCCGGGTCGTGCCGCTGGCTCTCCGGCGCCCAGCCGCCGTTCTGGCCGAGCGCAGCCTGCCGGAGGTGGTGCTGCCCAAGGTCCTGCCCACCGCTGCGCCGGAGACCGACATCGAACTGGACTGGCGCGTGCCCGAACTGGCGCCGGCCGTCGAACCGGCCCGTCCGGTGGTGGAAGGTATCGCCCTGGGCGTCGACGCGCCGGTGCTGCCCGCCCTGGCCGAGGGCCTGCCACCCAGCGCGATTCGCCTGGAAGGGCGCCCCGAGTGGGGCGAGGAACCCTTCGAATGCCTGCTGTTCGACGTGGCCGGCCTGACGCTGGCGGCGCCGTTGGTCTGCCTGGGCTCCATCTATCCGCTCACCGACGAAGAGTTGACGCCGCTGTTCGGTCAGCCAGACTGGTTCCTGGGGCTGTTACCCTGCCAGGCTGGCAACCTGCGCGTGCTCGACACGGCGCGTTGGGTGATGCCCGAGCGTTACCGCGATGACTATCGCGAAGGCTTGAAATTCGTGATATCGCTGCAAGGCTTGGACTGGGGGCTGGCGGTGCATGGCGTCAGCCATTCGGTACGCCTGGACCCTGCCGAGGTCAAATGGCGCAACCAGCGGGCCAATCGCCCCTGGCTGGCCGGAACGGTGATCGATCAGATGTGTGCGCTGCTGGATGTAGCGGCGCTCGCGGAGCAGGTGGTTGGCGGCCGTCGCTAGGACGCTCGCCAACCGCAACTAACCAGCGGGTTCGCCCGCTTCGCCGCGCGTGCGGTAATTGACGAGGCTAGGGAACATGAAAAAAACGTCCGCACAGGGTGCCGAAGATCCGGTCCTGCAATGGGTTACCTTCCGCCTGGATAACGAGACCTACGGCATCAACGTGATGCAGGTTCAGGAAGTCCTGCGCTACACCGAAATCGCCCCGGTCCCGGGTGCCCCGAGCTACGTGCTGGGCATCATCAACCTGCGCGGCAATGTGGTGACGGTGATCGATACCCGCCAGCGCTTCGGCCTGCTGCCCACCGAGGTCACCGACAACACCCGTATCGTCATCATCGAGGCCGACAAGCAGGTCGTCGGCATCCTGGTCGATAGCGTGGCTGAGGTGGTCTACCTACGGCAATCCGAGATCGAGACCGCGCCGAGCGTGGGTAACGACGAGTCCGCCAAGTTCATCCAGGGCGTCTGCAACAAGAACGGCGAGCTGCTCATCCTGGTCGAGCTGGACAAGCTGATGACCGAAGAAGAGTGGTCGGAGCTGGAAAGCATCTGATGCTCGTCGGGCTGATCCTGCTCAGCGTCGCACTGGGATTGGCCTGTGCCGGTCTCGGTGGCTGTTGCTGGCTGCTCTGGCAACGCCAGCGCCAGCAATTGGCGAAACAGGCCGAGCGGGATGCCCTGGTCGACAAGCGTATGCAGATCCTGCTCAAGCGCTTGGAAACCTACCAGGCGGGGCAGGTGCGGATGGGGGAGCAGGTGCAGGGCCTGGCGCAGATGGTAGCGCCCTTGCCCGACCGCCTGACCCAGATCGAGCAGAGTGATCCCACCAGTCTGTCATTTTCCCAGGCTGCGCGCCTGGTGGGGCTCGGCGCCAGCGCCGACGATCTCACCCAGGCCTGCGGACTGTCCCAGGCCGAAGCCGAACTGGTGACGCGCTTGCACAAGCAGCGCCAGCAGCGTTCCGGCTGAAGGTACGGACCGCCAGCCTCAGCTGACGATCCAGTGATAGAGCGCAACCACCACCAGCACCGCCAGCACCGGCTTGGCGATGCGGTAGGCCTTGGGATGGCGCCGCTTGAATTTCTTCACGCCACCGCCGATGCGATCGCCGAATCTCTTGCTGAAGGCATAGGCCTGGTTGATGCCGCCGACGCGCTCGCCCTCGACGTTCTGTGGCGCCGTGGCGCTGCCGAGGAAGCGGCTCACCGCCTGGTTGACGCGGGTCAGGAAGCGGTTGCGCAGCGGCCGCTCGACGTCGCAGAAGAGGATGACGCGGGTCTGGTCGGTCTCGTTCTTCACCCAGTGCACGTAGGTCTCGTCGAACATCACGTCCTCGCCGTCGCGCCAGGCGTAGGGCTGGCCGTCGACATAGATGCGGCAGGCGTCCGAGTTGGGCGTGGCCAGGCCCAGGTGGTAGCGCAGCGAACCACCGAAGGGATCGCGGTGCGGATTCAGATGGCTGCCGCCTGGCAGCAGGGCGAACATGGCGCCCTTGACGTTGGGGATCTGGCGCACCAGTTCCACGGTGCGGGGGCAGAGGGTCTGGGCGGAGGGCAGGGGTTCGCCGTACCAGGTCAGGTAGAAGCGCTTCCAGCCCTTCTTGAAGAAAGAGCCGAAGCCGGCATCGTTGTCCTTCTCCGCGGCGCGGATGTAGCCCTCGTCGAACAGGCGCAGCGCCTCGACGCGGATTTCCTGCCAGTTGTCCTTGAGCACGTCCAGCTCCGGGAAGCGGCTGCGATCCAGGTAGGGCTTGGACGGCACGCTGGAGAACAGGTACATCAGCGCGTTGTAGGGGGCGAAGACCGCCGAGTGGTTGACCAACTGGCGCAGGAAGGGCAGCCGTGCGCGTCCGCGAAGGTGGACGAAGAGCACGCTGGCGACGAAGAGCAGGACGATCGCGAGAGTAATCATGGGCAGAATTCTGATCGGCAGCGCCCGAACCAGGGGCGGATAGGTAATGGGATCATTATTTCACCCCCGTGAAAGGCTTGCACTCGGTTCGTCGGCTGCGCAGGATGGACACCCTGGCGCGCGGCCGCTCCAAGGCTGCGTCCTCTTGGATGATCTAGACGAGTCGTATCGATGAGCATGTCCCTACGCGACCAGCTGCTGAAAGCCGGGTTGGTCAATGAAAAGCAGGCCAAGCAGGCCGTCAAGCAGAAGCAGAAGCAGAACCGCATGGAGCACCGCGGGCAGGCGGAAAAGGATCGCTCTCAGGAGTTGGCCGTGCAGCAGGCGCAGGCGGAAAAACTGGCCAAGGACCAGGAGCTCAATCGCGCCCAGGAAGACAAGAAGAAGCGCAAGGCCGAGCAGGCGCAGATCAAGCAGTTGATCGAGACGAGCCGACTGCCCAGGCTGACCACCGAGGATTACTACAACTTCGTCGACGACAAGAAGGTCAAGCGCCTGTCGGTCAACGTCATGATGAGAGACAAGCTCAGCAAGGGCAGCCTGGCCATCGTGCGCTACGAAGGGCGCTACGAGGTAGTGCCACGAGCGACTGCCGAGCGCATCCAGGAGCGCGATCCCAAGCGGGTGGTGCTGCTCAACGTGCAGAGCGGCGAGCCGGACCCGGACGATCCCTACGCCGCCTACCAGGTACCCGACGACCTGATGTGGTAACGCCGATCAGGTTTTGGGCCTGACCAGCATGTACACGCGATAGACGGCGATGCTGGGGATCAACTGCAGCAGGCCCGAGAGGGTCTGCAGGGCGATCTCCGGGATTGCTGCCTTGGCGAAGTGCTGGGCGATCCAGGCGTCGATCAGCCAGGCCGGCAATACCGTGACCAGGATGCAGGCCAGCAGCGTGAAGAAATGGCCGCGGGTCATGCGCAGGCTGCCGCGCAAGGCGTCCAGCGGCGCGCGTCCTTCCAGCACCAGCAGGTTCTCGGCGAAGGCCAGCACGGTCATGATCAGGAAGCCGGGGACGATCAGCAGCGAAAAGCCCAGCATCACCAGCCCCGAGGTCAGGGCGGCGAGGATGGCGAAGCGTGGCCAGAGCAGCAGGGCTGCCCCCCAGACGCCGCTCAGGCGTGGTGTGTTGCCCTGGGTACGCGCCTCCAGGAAGATCAGCAGCGAGGCGGTGTACAGCGGATAGCACAGCAGGCTGACCAGCATGTCCCAGAGGCCGTTGCTCACGCCGAAACGCTCCAGTACCTGGTAGCGCAGCAGGGAGTCGAGCAACAGCCAGGGCAGGGTGAGGACGGCCAGGGGACGCAGGTTGCGAGCGAAGAAGACCAGCGAGTCGCGCAGGATATCGACGGGGTTCATGCAGCTATTCCAAACGGGCAGGGCGGCAGTCTAGCAGGCGGATCCACCTGCTCGCAGGCGTTCGAG
>Ga0157358_1000424_pt1 | contig 17534 bp, 15 predicted proteins | sample AttcapACBM2_FD_111484 | JGI IMG/M metagenome (GOLD analysis project Ga0157358, IMG submission 111484) | Fungus gardens microbial communities from leaf cutter ant in Botucatu, State of São Paulo, Brazil - Atta capiguara ACBM2 | ecosystem: Host-associated > Fungi > Mycelium > Unclassified ... | reverse complement strand
TAATTGATGTTGTTAAGTCTGAGGTCTAATCCTTAGATATAGAGATATATATACAAAATGGTGATAGTCTGGATGCAAGCTGTTTCTATCACATAATCAAAACTCATACCTGATGGGAGCTATTATCTGTCATAGCAGCTGTCAGGCTAATTTTAGAAGATAACTAATTATATTACTACATTGATATATTTTTATCTCTATGAAGACTTATCACTATGAGATATACCATTTATCATTGGAAATGGTTTGATGAGCACTTTCCAATGCAAGTTTGATTGTGCAAATCCATCTAGCTGTTCATGAGATATTAGCAAATAAAGCTTTTACAATTACTGATGACCTGATATCTTAGTTGTTTGTTGTTGCTTTTGTACATCCTGCATATTTGTAGATAACCCTTATTTGGGGCTTTCTAGTGCAACTTGGTTTGTGAAAATTGGTCTACTAGTTGTGGAGATACAAGCTGAATGAAGTTTGTAACAATATCTATTTTATATATGCTAGACTATTGGTCTGTACTACACTAACATTATCCTACCCTAAACAGCCATACATTTTTCTTAAGGTCAATATATGTAAAACATACTATATAATGTTATCTTGTTTCAGTACCTTCTATAATGTTCTATGTAATAAATATGTAATACTGAATTATACTATGTAACAGTTTGTGACAATCACATGTGATATCACACTAACACCTAAACTTAGATCCAAAAATAAAATAAAATAAAAGAGAGAAAAATAAAAATATTAAGTTTACCATTTTTAACTTTAATAATAGAGATGGCTTGAGAATATACTGAGTATGAAAACTTGTCAGATACAGTTTACACCTTATTATCTGAGATCTGATAAGGTATCTTGAAAGTTCAAATAAGTTATTTGAGAACATGGAAGACAGAGTTAGAACAATCTTTGACTTTAGCTTATATGCTGTGCTTTTACTAATTGTATTAGTTGTATATTTTGAAAGTGGACTTGGAGAACTAAATAGATTGGGATTACTAGAGAATGGCAAGATTTGTTGTTGTTAACATTGAAAGAGGATATTAGTGTTAGTTGATTTTCAGAATAAGACTAGTACAGTATAAGTTACTAGTTTATATACTAAGTAATCTATCTAAGGTAGCTATATAAAATAAAAACTACTAAGTGAGTTATTCTGTATACTAGTGATTCTTGGATATTGGGAATAGTGTTACAACTTCAAGATCTTTGAGTTGGTCAATAAGTAGAATCTTGTATAGAGTTACACAAGAAAACTTGATAGAGAACTCTGTATAGGATTGTTTACCTTATATACTAAAACTCCATGGTCTATGCTAACTACTTCTAGCCTATCCTAAACAGCCATGTGTTTGCCTTAAGGTCAATATGTGTTAAACATATTGTATGATATCATCCTTCTAGAACCTTCTATGCTTTTCCTTGTGACACATGACAGTGTGACAGTGATATCATGTTAACTCTAACTCTAAGTTCCCAAAAATAAAAATAAAATAAAAGGAAATAGCAAATGAGAAAAGAAAAAAGAAAATAGTTAGAGTCCAGTGTCTTGAATTCTGATGAATAGAGTCTATGAAGTTTGGCAAGGACTAGCAAAGATATCTAAGAAAAAGTAAAGAGAGTTGATCCACACTAGAAGTATTTAAGAAGTGTGAATAAAGAAATAAGGTATATCTGTATTTATGAGATAGATGGCTAGAACAAGATATGATATCTGTCTGAAATAACACTTTTTGGCAATTTATGCAATTTCTATATATTATTTTTAAACAATCTTGTTACATTTTTTGTTAATGTCTTCTTTGTAGTTGCCACAAAATATACTATCTTTAACAACCTATTACATACAACCAATATTGTCAGAGTTGTGAATGGTAGACTTGGTTTTGATTTATTCTCTTTTTGATTTATTTTTCTTTTCTATTTTTTCTTTTACTTTATTTTAGTTTTTATTTTCACTTTTCTTTATTTTGGACATAGACAAAGGGTGTGAGATGATGTCATGCATGACAGAGGTGTGACACTTGTCATAGTCATATATTACACAATTACATGATACAAGAAAGAATATAAAAGGTTCTAGAATAAGTGATATCATATAGTATAATAACAACATGTTGGTCTTATGGAAAGCACATGTACTTTAGAGTAGGTTAGTTGAAGTGTATACATAGACTATAGTCTGTAGTATATAAGGTAGACTATCTTGTACTTGAAACTCTATCAAGTTCTTTTGTGTCACTTAATACAAAAGTTGTCTTTTGTCTTTACTCAAGAACTTAAATTATAACAAATATTATATTCTTTTCTACCACTAATGGCAACTTAGTAAAGTCAACTGTTAAGTAGGTCCATGACTTTTCTGGTACTTTATTTGTCATCAACTTCACTGCTGATGCCTCTGTTCTATTTTTCATTCTTTGATATAAATCACATCTATTCACATATTTTTCTATATTCTTAGTCACTCCTGACCATTAGTAACTCCTTGTTACCAACTCCATTATATTTCATCTATCTTTATATCCAGTTACTGGTACATCATAGTATAACTAGATAACTTCTAATCTCAACTCTTTATCTTTCAGTACATACATCTTTTCTTCCTTTAATACTAAGTTTCTCTTTATCTCCTACTTGTCACCTCTTGAATTACTTACCTCTGCTTCCTTTATTTCTTCTACTACTCTTACCACCTCCTCGTTTTTGTCTCTTGTTTTTTTAATTTTTTCTACTAATAATGTCTCTGGTCTTTTTATAACTACTTTTGTTATACTTTTTTATCCATTCTTCTTTTATCAACTTCTGATTTTCATTATCACTCTCCATTCCAATCTTCCAATTTAACCTCTTACTTAATCTATCTGCATTTTCTATTTTTGTTTCTTGAACATGTTTCAAAGTAAAATCAAACCTTAACAAATATAATACCCATTAAGCTTGTCTTGTGTTCAACTTTTATGCCTTCATGAAATATTCCAAATTCTTGTGATCTGTCCAGACCTCAAACTTGAATTTAACATCTTCTAACAAATATCTCCAGTTTTTTAAACTTCTAATTACTACCAACATCTCCTTATCATGAATCTCATAGTTTCTCTTTGTCTTATTAAGAGATTTTGAGAAGTATGCTACCATCCTTCATTGTCTATCACTATATTCTATTGATAACACTTCTCTCATAGTATAATCTAATGTATCTACCTCTATTCTCATATTCTTATCTAGATCTAGTACTACCAGAATGGATTCTATAGTGAACCATTTCTTCAATGCCTTAAATGACTTCTCTTGCCTCAATTCCCATTCCTCTTTTTTTACCAGATCATGTAACAGTTTGGCTATGAGTACAGAATCTTTGACAAACTAACTATAGTAGTTAGCAAGTCCTAAAAACTTTTGAACATTCTTGATCTCATTGGGAGTCAGCTAATCTAATACTACTTTTATCTTTTTATACTCTGTTTTTATTTCTTCTGGTCCAATCACTACTCCCAAGAACACTATCTCTCTAATCTTTCACTTGCACTTCTCCAGTATCATATATAAATCATTCTCTGCTAACTTCTTTACTATCTCTTCTATTACCTCATTATATTTTTCTTTCTCCTCTGTTTCCACCATTAATGAAACTTGCTACTTCTCCAGTATTGATCAAGTCCTACAAGATTTTGTTCATTATCATTTGAAATATTGCTGGCAAACTTGTAAGCCCAAAGAATATTACAGTAGATTTAAACAACTCTTCTAAAGTTAATAGTCCATTCATTAAGATACTTATAGTCTTGTACTATCCTTTTCTTAGTATTTTTATTTCCTACAAAAAATACTGTTGCTGTTTGAGGTGACTTTGAAGGCCTAGTATATCTTTTCTTTAATTGTTTATTAATGAACTTGTGCATCTCTCCTCTCTTCTCTCTTGACAATAGATAAATCTTCTCCTTCTTTGGTAAAAACCTTTTATTCAACTCAATTGCATGATTCTATATTTTCTTCACTAGTATCTTCTTACTTGCTTTCTTCCCAAAAACATGGATTTATCTATAGAACCTTGGAGGAATTAATTTTTTGACTTCTTCCTCTAACTTTTCTTTTCTTCATCCCAAATCTTCTATTCTTCTGCTACTTTCTTTACCTCTATTGTCTTTTTCTTATTTGATTTTTTTTTCTTCTTTTCTTTCTTCTCTTTTTCCTTCTCTTCTCATTTCTCTCCTTCTTCTTCCTTCTTATTTTATTTGTCTTATTTTTACCATTCTAGTTTTTCTTGCTTTGGCCTCTATTATTTTCTACACTTCTCTAGATATCTCATCATCACTTCTTCTGTTTTCATTAATTTCAGGATTGTGGTATGCTAGCAATGGTATTCTCAAAATTACTTTCCATTTCTGTCCACTAATTATATCTATCTTTATTCTCTCCTTATATTCTTGGTAATAAATATTCATTTCCACCATATACTCAATAAGTTCTTTCTTGTTGAAAGAACTGTTTACATTTTATACATAAATAGGCCTTTCAGTTTTTTTTCAATTTAAACTCCTGCTTTTTTATGAACTCTGAACTCATTACCAACTCTATCACTCTACTATCCAACAATATCTCGACAATAATCCCTTCCTGTGTATCTATCCTTTTCAACCATATTTTCACAGTAATCTTCTTCAACAATTCTCCTTCTTCTATTGTGGCAACCACTAACTAAGGCAGTCAATAGTATACTTAATAATCTTATAAGTGAAAATCTTATGAAGATTACAAGAGAACTTGACAAGAAGTCTCTAATGTATTACTACTCTATTTATACTATAGATACATGGTCCATGCTTGCAATAAATAGCCCTACCCTAATGCCCATATATCAGCTATAAGTATATTATATGTATACTATAAGGTAAATATGTTATAAATATATACCTTGATGTCATTCTTCTATTTTATTCTCCTATGTTCTAGGCCTGTGATGTAATATCATGTGATGTGTCATGTGACCATGGTCATATGCCTCTTCATTTTCCAAGAAATAAAAGAAAGAGAAAAAAAAGAAAGAGAAAAATCAAATCAAAGAAAATAGATAAAAAGAAAAGAAAATCAAAATAAAATATAAGGGTTTAAGTGTACCATGACATATTCTATTTTTCTCACATCCACTGGTTTTTCTTTCTTCTTTCAATCTTTCTTCTCTCAAAATTGTCTTTTTATTTTTCTTTACTTTATCTTCAATTTTCTCCTCTACATTTATTACTTTGTTTGTTAATACTTCAAACTTATTTTCTCCATAACTAAAACACTTCCTTTCTTGCATTACTCTTTTTCCCAATTCATTCTTCTTAGCTTTCTTTCTTGTTGTTGTTTTCACTTTCTTTCTACTTCTCTTTCTCTTATAATCTCTGCTTATATCATAACTGTTCTACTTCATTAGTATGAAATGTAAAGATACTTTTGGTAGCTACTGTTTTCAGAAGACTTCAAAGATATTCTTAAACTATTTGGAGGTATGACTACTTTTGAAGAAGAACAGAGCCTAGAGAATCTTGTTTTGATTGCAAGTAAATTATTTAACAGACAAACAAATGTATATGTTATGGTATTTTTAAACCCTTATTGTCAGAGTTGTAAATGGTAGACTTGGTTTTTATTTTCTTTCTCTTTTATTTTTATTTTATTTTATTTTTGGTTTTCATTTTACTTTTCTTTATTTTAAACTTAGATAAAAAATGTGATGTAGCATCACTTATTTCTTTCTTACCACCATCTCATATGGTAACATCCAAAAGAAATTCAGTAAATACATTGTTCTCTTTTGTTCTTAACACTAGTAGTAACTCTCAAGAGTTCTTTACAAAAATAGCTGTCAACATGGAAGTTAACACTTTAAGAGGTCAGTTTGTATCTTCTAGTGCTAACAGCTCTAAATCAGCTTTAGTGCTCTCAAAAACATCTTCAAGACATTGTCAACAGTTCTGTATGGGCTGACTAGGTTGAAAATAAGAAAATTCAAGAAGCCACTCCTCTTTCTTATGCTACAGCCAAGGAATGGGTAAACAATCTTGCTAACCAGGTGCCAACTATATACCTGAAGCATATCTCTCTTGAGGCAGCATCTAAAAACTTGTGCCCCACACAAGACCTCTAACCTTTAGTTATTCTCTATATAAACAACACATTTGTAGACAGTCAACTCTGGGATGGCAATTTTTGTTCCATCTCAATCTTTGGCATAGATGAATATCTAGAAGATGATACTAGAAATATCATATGTTCACTCCACAGAATTGTGACATTCATTAGACAATATAAACTGGGAGATAGAACTATGGATAATATTCCATAAATCTCTCAATTTAGATATGTGGCATGTGATTTTATCTTATCTATCTATGAAGTAGGATGGAACAAACTTAAAGCCAAAGACAACTTTCTGTCAATGTATCTCTTCATAATTTAATAGGAGATCTTCTATCAATTCAAATCAGGAGAAAGAGAACAAAGGTATAGATAAGGGCAAACCTACTAACATTTCTAGAATTTCTCTGTCTATCCCTCCCAGACCTAGCAAATTGGTCTTAGCTAAATCCAAATTTTACAAAGGAGATCAAATGTTAAAACTTAAGTCATATACTTAGGCCTCATATTAGGTACAGTTCATACTAGAGGTAAAATTCTGCAAGATTGGCTTGGAGATGTGTGAACTTGTAGAATGACCTTGGCTTTAGCTTATATGCTGCACTGTCTGTCTGCCATGTGGTTGTAACTTCAGATAAGAGGAAGAAGTTCAAGATGGAAGTGAGTACTAATTGGTGTTTCACTGTTAAACACTGGAGATCAAGTTCAATAAGAGTTATCTTCATCAATTATCAAACTAGCAAATTATAATGTAATGACTAGTCTTATATACAAGGAGATAGTATAGAAGATGCTTGGGGTTTTAGTGGTATAGCCTCTATCACCCTGAGTAGAGGTTTTAGTAATGAGACACTGACAGAAGTATGACTTTACTATAGAAGACTGAGTCAAATATGAATATTTCCATTATAGAAGACAGAATCCCCAGATTGTTGCATTACCACTATAAGGGTGAGTTGTGAAAAAAGTGGCCACTGTAGAAGGTGGGCTTGTAGATTAGATGTTGATAAGGTAGTATCACTGTAGAGATGTATACTCTGGGTTGGGTGGACTTGGCATATGACACCTCAAAGAGAAAGATTAATAAGATTATTAAAATTAAGAACACATTTCCTAAACTCCTGTTTCACAAGATCTTAGAAATTCATATATAATCATTCTTATAGGTTCTAACAATGTTAAAAGAGTAATGGCTTGATCAAACATTCATATCACTAATATCAACAGGTCACTTAAGGATATTAAATCTGAAGTGACCATCAACTTTATTAAATTGGATAATAAAGGTATTATTGTTACAACTAACAAAGTTGCAGCTACTTCAGATTTGGATGTTGTCAAAAAATACATGAAGAACCTGAACAATATCAATTCAAGCAATGTGATAAATTCTAGACTTCCATAGTTGAAATCATATTTGAAAATCTTGGATATTCTGTATCTGGTAGAAGATACTAATCTTTTTGTAACTCATGAAATCATTGAGAAAGTTCTGAAAACCACATATATCTTTAAAAATGTGGTCTTAGCCTCAGATAGCAATTTATGTCCATTTTGGAAACACAGGTTCAATTATGATTGACATAACAAGAAATCTCAAGAGCAAAAACAAACTTCTTACTGATACTCTTTTAGAAAATTGCAAAGACTATGACATTCTTTTTATTCATGAACCACCTTAGTCTATCCTTTGTCACATTCCTTATGCTTTGTCTGAAGAAGGCAAGAAAATTATAGAAGCCTCTAATCACCCATCATGAATCTTATTCATCAGAAACTTGAACAACAAGAACAAACATCCAAAAGTTCTCACTTATATTAATATTAGACTCATAAGATTATGTTTCTCTTTAATAAAAGACATTTTTAATCATGAAGATATTAATCTCATCTCATTTTTCAATAACAGCATCATGTGTTTTTTTATTAATGTATATTTAGATAACCACTAATTTACCTTAAAAGTATTTCAAGGATACTGAGCATCATACTGACTCTTTAAAGAAAAATAGTAGACAGTTTTAACTTAAAACTTTCAACTCTGGTTAACCAAGTCTATATATGATATACTAATAATTACCATGATTCAAGTTTAGTTCTTGACCTCATGTTTCTTTACTCCATTTCAGAAGAGTTAAATCATTATTTTATCTTACCTGACCTTCAAGGCCCATCTGACCATACTCCCTTATCAGTCCATATCATTATCAAGAAAGAATTTATTTTAGAGGAAAAACTAGCTATCATCAAAAATAGTGAAGAAGAAAAGGCATTTATAAATAATCTAATAACCAGATTAGAAAATATTGACATAATTAGCATCCATGATCAAGAGACCTTAGAAGAAACAATTAGAAAACTCACTTCTATCACAGAAAAACTTTAGTATGAACATGCTAGACAAGTCTATATCACTAACATTCTAAGATCTGATAAAACAAAGAATGCAGTAGAAACTTATCCTTGTATTGAACATTCAGAAAAAGATTAGATTGGCTCAAATACAAGAATACTGTCAAATTGGCAAAATACACTTTCTTTGATAACAAAATTTAAGAAATTGTGATAACTAACAAGAGGCCATAGGACCTAATGAACTGGGTCAAGAAACAAAAACTAACAGCTATTGAAGCAGTTAAGCACAACAATCATTCATGTAATGAATTAGAAGAGTTATGGCAAGTGCTTTATTAATACTACAACACAGCTCAGAATAGGCCTACAAATCCACATTTATTGGAAGAAGTTCCATTATATTCTAATGTGAAATGGCTCTCTTTTTCTAAAGTGGAATTTATTAATGCTATCAGTAAATATAGCAACTTGTTTACCTCAGGCCCTGATTACATTTTATAGAGCTACTTGAAAACTCTGATTATGAATAAAAAGTGCATTTCAGATATTGTCAATATTGCTAACTTGTACATTAACCTTAGTTATTGGCTGTCTCACTTTATGAAGTCAACATCAATTATTATTCCAAAGCCAAATAAATCTTCATATAACACTCTTAAAATCTTCTGACTTGTTATTCTCAATACAGTTAGAAAGTTAATTGAAAATGTCATTAACAATAGAATTCAATTTCACTCTATTACCTTGAACTTTATCCATCTGACTTAAATAGGAGATATCAAACAACAGTCAACCACAGATGCCAAAGTTTTTCTAACTCACCTTATACATACAGGATAGCTTAAAGATCTTCACACAAGTACTCTTGCATTTGATGTTGCTCAATTTTTCTCTTCTCTCAATTACCAACTTTTTCCAATTATTTTAAATAAAGCTGGTTTTGATTCTTATATCTCTTCCTTCTTTTATAATTATTTAGTTAACAGACAAATGCAATACATATAGAATAGTTTTGTTTCTCCTTTCTTCAAAACTGATGTAGATGTAATACAAGGCTCTGCTCTTTCTCCAATTCTTTTAGCCATTTATATAGCTTCTATTTTTTTACATCTTTGAAGAAAAAACTCAATCTCTTCTATCCCCCATTACAGTTTCCACTCTTTCCTTTGTAGATGATAGACTTCTTATTTCTTAAGAGAAAAGCTATGAAAAATCAAATACAAATATCTTTTACAGTTATAACATTATTTCATCCCTTTCTACTCAGTTTGGCCTCATCATTGAACATGATATGTTAGAAGTTTTCCACTTTTCAAGATTGAGAAATAATATCAACTCTCCCCTGTTGGACCTTCATTCATTAGAAGGTCCTTTACTTTATCTGAAAGACACATGGAGATATCTTAGTTTCTTCTTTGATAAGAAGCTATTCTTTTAATACTATGTTCATTACTATGCTAACAAAGCACTCTTTACAATCAAAGGCATGAAAATGTTGGGAAATTTGAATAGAGGATTATCTTCTATACATAAACATCTCCTGTATAGGACTTGTATTTTACCCATTTCTTTATATGGTTTACAGTTATGATACTTCAAAGAAGCACCACTTTTTCATTCACTCAAGAAACTGAAGAAAATGCAAAGAAGAGCAGTGTTGTGGATTACAGGAGCATTTTACATCTCTTCCACCTAGGGTGTTGAGGTTATAACCAGTTTCATTCCAATTTGGTTTCACCTTGACAAAATTATTGGTTGTCTACAGCTATATGTGGCATTCCTTTCTAAACAACATGCCTTCTCCTTCTTGCTTGACAATCAATACTCTAAGAAGACCACTTCTCACTATATAGCAACATTTCTCCTTATGTTGAAATAATGGGCAAAAATCAAAAGTCCTATTGTTGATATTAACAATCATTTAACCAAAGTTCTTTCTTCTTTTGACTCTTTGAATAAAGAGTTTTTGCTTAGTCTTTGTTTAGTAGACATTTTTTCTGATTGATTTTATTTCACCACAGTTAATCATAAAGACACAAACATCATAAGAACTCATTGCAATAGACCCAACAAAATCTATGAAGATTTGCTCAACAATCAAGACACCATACTCATTATTACTGATGCTAGTGTAAAAAACAATATTGCTACCTCAGTATCTCACATTCAAAAAGATTATAATATTATTGACAAATACATTCACTACACAATGAATGTTAACTTCACAGAAGTTGAATTATTTGCCATTAGATACAGAATAGACCAAGTAATAAAAATACATAATGCCTTGAAACTAGTTATCACAGATGCCATTCTAGCTGTGAAGAAGAGTGTATTGTTCCTTGGTACACAGGTAGAATTGGAATACACAACTTTCAAGAGTCAATCTGGTCATGTTAGCAAGGCAACTAACAGTAGTACCTCCACAAGACAACAACATGTCCCAACTGCGGACTCTACTCTAAACCAGCCTGCTGGTTCCAATGTGTTTAATGTGCAGCTGAATTACAATCCCAATCAAGCCCTGGACCCTGACTCCTAGGATGAAAACTTCCATGTGGTGTCTCTTCATAGTTCAATGGAACATTTAGCTTCAGATGCTCTCAACATCAAGGAATCCTTAGATCTTTGATACTTTGACTTATCCATATCAACTTTATTCAATTGTAATATCAAAAAGTCTTAAAGAATTCTTCAATAAAAATCCCAACAATTTGATTTCTTTCTGGGAGTGTTCTGATAGTATTAAATGGTCTCTATATGTTATAGTTGACAAAGAGTCAAAGTGCATCAATGTTGATCTTATTCTACTAAGTAGAATATTTTGGGAGCTCAGCAGAAGAATGCAATTACATCATTTGCAAATGGCAGATGACATTTTAAGCCTCTGATTACAAAGAAAGAAACTTCCTTGATTTAAAAGACAACAAAGAAGAAGATATTTGTCCAACATATATAAAAGAAGAAGCATGGCTGAAATACTTTGGCCTTTCAAATTCATTATGTGCATAGATCACATGATTGATCACTAATCATATACCAATAAGTAAATATAGGCTAAGATTCTTCCCCAAAAAACCTATAGCTTGTCTATGTGGTAATTATCCTATTAAAACAAGAGGACATATTTTATTTGAGTGTTAGAAATATAACAAGTGTCAGAAGCTAAGATGGTGGACTTGTTCTTTCTCTATTCTAGTTTCTCATGTAAAGTCTTTCTATTTTTCACTTAGACTTTTTCTATCTTATAGCTCTCTTTCTCTTATTCTAAAAATAGAAGAAACAAGATGCTGTGACAAGATGTGACAATTGTCACACAAAACACTTATGTCACAGTCACCACCACAAGGTTATGTGACATCATAGAAGAATGGTGTTATATATCATAAAAGATATGATGACTTTATTTAGACTTATAATATTTAGAGTAAGCTAAATGTAGATGTGCACAGACTATGTACCAAAGGTATATAAGATAGACAATTCTGTACTAAGAACCTTACTGAGTTTTTTTGTGCCCAACAATATTAGTTTTTTATTTTGACCAAATTCTTGAGCTTAAGTTATAATAATAAGTATTGGAACTAGAGAAGAGAATTTATTATAGATATACTTATGTTCTTAGAGTTCAATCCTGAAGCCTTTTACTTTCAGGAAAACATCTCAGCTTAGTTTTACTTTACTACTTTTCTAATTTTTTTTCTTTTTTTCTTATATAAGTAGCTACTTTCTGTAGTTATCACAGTCTATCTTTAAGTCTCATGTAATAAATTGATGATTTTTTAAAAAAGATATGATATGACATTATATGTAATAGTCACACAAGTTACAAAGCATGATATCTATTATAAAGTAGTTATATATATCATAGTCATAGGTTATACAATTATGTGATATAAAGAAAGTTATAGAAGATTCTGAAATAGATAATATTATACATATCAGAATTAAAGATAGTAAACTTTATTTATTTTCATTTTCATTTCTATTTATTTTTCATTTTCAGACTTAGAGTTAGAAGTTAGTATAATATCATATGTAACTGTCACAAACAGTCACATGTCACATTTATAGTTACATGATTACATGTTATATAGAAGAATATAAAGAGTTTTGGAATAATAATATCATATAACATGTTTACTATATATTAACTTTATGGAGTACATATGGCCTTTAGGATAGATTAGATAAGATTACACACAAACCAACTAACTAGTGTATATTTTTGTCTTAACACTTTGAGAATTCTATTGAGTTTTCTTATACTACTCAATACAAGAGTGTACTGTTATCTTATCTCTGAAATCTAAGTCATAACACTTATATATTATTTTTATATTATTTTTATATTATCTATTTTTCTTAATTTTATTTCTTTTATCTAATTTTATTTATTTATTTCTTGGTTAATAAAGAGGTATGTAACTATAGTCACATAATGTGATATTATAGGTCTAAAACATAGCAAAGGAGACTAGAACAATGATGTTAGAATACATGTTTACAATATGTTATCCTCAAAGTATATATATAATATTACTTAGTGAACTATTAACTGTCTTAGTTAGTAGTTGTCATAATAGTATAAGAAACAAGAGCTTAGAAAAACTTGTCCAGTTTGTCAATCACTACTAAAGTCTGACAAACAATAAGGGAGATTTCTAGATATAAGAGTACTAGTGGGGAAGAAGGTTTTAAAGGTAATGATAAATAGGATATATCTACAGATACAGAGATAAGGTTGAATACTAATGTTCACAGGTTTTAGAATTAGCTTATAAGATTGGTAAGAATATTGTTAATGTTGAGCAGTAACTAGTACTTGGCTACTTCCTATAAATGATACTAAAAGAGTCTTAGAGTCTCATTGGTGTTAAAAGAAATTATGGGATGGTTGTCAGATGACTTATCTTTATACAAATTTCAAATCTTTGCCTCTAATCCTACTAAACCTTCTGATATTTCTGCTTTCTATAATAAACACTCTTATATTCCTGCCAAACTTCATAGTGCTTGTCTAGCCAACACTACTATTGTCTACAGTCAATTCTCATATGGTACTACTTGATGTTTTAATACTGCCCTATCCTAGTTATTACTGAAAGTTCTTTCTTTTTCTTGGTAATATTTTTTCATGAGGGTTTCTGACTATCTAGTTATTATTATTCCTTGGTTATGTCAGTATTGTTCAGTCAGATTGATATGTGTTCTGATAGTATTTACAATAGTTGTTATTTTTAAAAGTTCTTATTCTATTTTCTTAGAACTTTCTAGAGGTGTATGCTATTAATATACACTTAGTGTTGTAGTAACCAATACTAGTGATAGCAAAAACACACAAACTTACATAAAACTAGTATATTTTATATATAGCTAGTATATGCCCTATAATATAATCTATCCTAATATTTATATATTGTCTATAAGTTTACTATATCTTAACCACAAGATATACATGCTACAGTTATATTCCCTAACATCATTATACTAGACTCTTTTACTACTTTCTAGACCTATAATATTACTTTATGTAATATAGTCATATACTGTAATCATATGATCCTCAATCACTAAATAAAACCATATTAAAAGAAATAGAGTCTAGTAGTATATCATAATACTTAAGACTTTCTGGAGATTGTAAAAGTCTACAAAACTCTATAGATTCTACTAGTTATCCTAATACTAGTCATTAGAGACAAGTATTTGTTGAGAAGTAAGAAAGGAAGAAGGAGGTTAAGATATAAGGGTAAGCAATCTAGAACTGCCAGACTAATCTATATCTTCAGGTCTTAGAGAGAGAACTCTATCCTGTTGTCAGAACAACTGGTAGGATTCATGGAGTTTAGTAGACTTTCATGATCTCTAAGAAAACTTAAGTCTGTATTTATTACATATACTAAGTATACTACTTATCTCTAGAAAAATCTAGAAGAACAGAGTGAGGTTTCTAGAAGAAAAAAATATTCTATATAACTATATTATGCATTCTAATCTTCTAGATCAGCCTACTTTACAAGAAATAATGAAGACAGCATGACTAGAGATATTTCTAATAGAAGCATCTAAAATGTTAGTCTAAAAAGGAGGATAGATTGCTATTAGCAACAGATAGGAGAGAGTTGGAATAATAAATAATATTGTACTTAGTGAAAGTCAGCAGTAAAAAGTAAAAAAGTTAACTAGACAAACTTTATAGACTTTGGTAGTAGCTTTTAGTATTCTAAGAGGAAAAGGAAATCTACAGACTTTGACAGCAATATTAGGGTTAAAAAACAAATCTTCTTACATCTATAAATATTTGCTTAATACTTGTAAGTATTTAACAGGAAGTAGCTATTGCAAACTCAAGATCTTAAGGTGTCAAATATGCAAAGCTTGAACTCTGATTTTTTTATTTAATTTTCTTTTTCTTTACTCTTAGATCTAGGTTTAGAATTAGAGTGATGTCATGGTCGTACTGTCACACATAAGTCACATGGTCACAGTAATGGTCATATAGAACATGGTAGAAGGTTCAAGAACAATAATATCATACAATATATTTAATATATGTTAACCTTATGGCTGACACATAGTCTTTAGGGCAGACTAGAAATAGCTAAGCACAGACCATCAATAATTAGTATATATAGGTAGATACCTTGTACTAAGAACTCTATTAAGTTCTCTTGTGTAAACCCTATATAAGGTTTCTTTCTTTGATCAACTTTAAGATTATTGAATTATAACATTAGAACTTGATTCCTTTTTTTAAGACTGTCCAATACAGAAACCTCTTACTCTCTTATTCTCTTACTATCCTCAACCAATGAACAATACTGTTCTTTAGTCAAAAAAAGTTACTAGGCCCTAAGTATAAAGGGTATATTAGCTAGATAGGAGAAGTTTAGCCATTTGTTTGTATCAAAGCCCACTGGTACACTTCAAACATATTACCTTTTGTAGATGTGTTATATATCTCCTTTTTTTATCAGCACTGTGTTATAGATTCACTTGTAATCTGTCTAGACAGAAGGATGGTAAGTATTCTTAAAATCTTGTGTAAAGTAGAGTAATCTTCTTAGGTTAACATCATGTACAATTTCCTTAGAACAGCAGTCAGTAGTCTAGGTAGTCAGTAAATAGTGCAAGGTGGGATAAGAAGAGAGCCTACTAGCATTTACAGAGATTGCTTTAAGCTCCAAATATGAGTCAGAGAGTGAGACTAGTACCAGCTTCTCTCCATTACCTTTATATATATTATCTCCACCACCACCACCACTATTATCATCATCTTTACCCATTTCATCTTCTCCTCATTACAATATGAGCCAACATGGCCAAATCAATTATGAGCTTTTAGCTTAACAACAGCAGGAATAGCTTGTAGTACTGCAAGTACAAATCCAAGCTCTATTAGTAGCCTAGGGAGGGGGAGCAGCCTCTGGAGTAAGGGAAGTAGCTAGGCCTCAAATGTTTGATAGGAGTTCCAAAAAGGTATTAGGCTTTGTGACAGCCTGCAAACTATACATTAGGATGAAAATAAGGGGAGTAACAGTGGAGAAACAGATACAATGAATTCTATCATATATGTAGGGAGGCTTGGCATATGTATGAAAGGAAAACATGTTGGAAGATTTGGAAAGAGGTTCACTAGAATATGAGATAGCAGGAAATTTCTGGTTGACATAAAAAAAGAGTTTGGAAGAGGAGATAAAGAGACAGTTAAAGTAGTGGAACTAAAAAGAATAGAGCAGAAGGGAAAAACAATGAAGAAGTTCATCCAGGTATTCTAGAGAGCAGCAAGAGGGAGTAGGTATGAAGAAAGGCCATTAGTGGAAGAGTTCAAGAGAGAGATGAATGGAATAATTCAGCAAAGACTCATAGAGTTGGAACACCAACCAAGTTTGATAGAACAGTAGTATGATAGGGCAATAGTGTTGGATAGAAGTTGGAGGAAGAGTAGGAGAGAGGAAGAGAAACTAAGGGAGCAAAGACCACTAGTCTCAAGGCAAAACTAAGAAGGAGCATAACAGCAGTAATGGCTAAGGTCTCAGATATGGCCAAGGAGGCAGGAGGCTCAACAATAGTGGGCATTAGCAGTGTTATGGTACACTTGGACACTAACATTTTTTCTTTTCCTTTATCTATTTTTCTTGATTTAATATTTCTTTTCATTTTATTTTATTTTAATTTTAATTGATGATGAAGAGGCATGTGACTGTGGTCACATGACATATCACATGATATGAGGTTATAGGCCTAGACTGGATGAGAGCAGACTAAAAGGATGATGTCAAGGAGTATGTTAACAGCATGTCTACCTCATAGTATACACATGGTACACTCATGAATGATATATGGACCTTAGGGTAGGGTTAATTATTAGTAGCACAAACCATCTGTAATTTATATAAATAGGATAGCAATTCAGCAGAGACTCCTTGTCGAGTTCTCTTGTAATCCTTACTTGATATTCTACTAAGAGATTTATTGTTTGTGTTACTATTGGTCATTGTGACTAGTGGTTGCCACAACAGGCAGGGCCTGCTCCAATGGAGAGAGTAGAAAGAACAGATGTAGTGATGGTGTGCTCCACTCAGAGGGTAGGATTGGCACAGTACAATTCATATGCTATAGATATGGACAGGAGAAGGAACTGCTATAGTTGTGGAGGATTTGGCCATCTAGTGTGGAATTGTAGAAGACAAATTATGGGCCAAGGAAGAAGGGTGGAGTATGAAAACAATAGAAACAATGAGAATAATTTAAATGGAGAGAGAGATCTAATAGTCCTTGATTAGATCTCAACAATAACAGATTTACAGTACTGAGTAGAGTAGTGGGTAATATATCCTGTTGCAATCTGGACAATGGGAACTTGCTAAGAGAAGTTATGGTAAACATTGGGCTAGAGAGAATTGATATACAGGAAGAGGTAATAGTAGAAGCACTGCTGGATAGTGGGGTGACAGGATTGGTAATGAGCTCTGAATTTGCAAGAAAGCAGGGGTTTAAGTTGAAGAAAATAGAAAATCTGATATATATAAGAAATGTGGATG